>MDSV01124643.1_pt1 | contig 30477 bp, 22 predicted proteins | sample 810851 | NCBI WGS metagenome assembly MDSV01 (sample SAMN05326640, study PRJNA326480) | marine metagenome | isolation source: seawater | place: Atlantic Ocean: North East | collected 2012 | reverse complement strand
TTATAGACTAACTTGGTCCATTCTTAATGGCAAGAAAAAACCCCACTAAAAAGTGAGGTTTCTACTCTAATTGGCGGAAACGTGTGGGAGTCGAACCCACCAGGCCTATTTCTAGACCTCAGCGGCTTTGAAGGCCGAGGTGTCCACCGGGACGACATCCGCTTCCGTTAATTATTTTTTTTAATAATAGAATCATATTTTAGAACTCTTTTTATTTTTTGCGAAGCTTTATTTGCAAGTCTTTCACTGGGATACCATCCTTCATTTACAATGTACATTTTTTTATTATCAATTTTTTTGTGTTCAACTTGAGAATCAAATCCTTTTAGATTCAAAATATCTCTAACTTTTCGAGCATTATTATAATCTTTGTAAACCCCTATTTGCAAATGAAAAGACTGTCCTAGTACTCTAGGAATATTATCAGGAGTGGTTTGAAAAGATGAATTTTCAAGCATATCTATATACTCTTCATTAATTGCAACATTAGGAATTTGATTTTGAATTATTTTTAAATAAAACATAGCCGTATCCTGTTTACCTGATATAATTAGCGATTTTAGAAATAAATCAACCGCATCTGTAGACCTATTTGAACGAGGATAATATACAGGCATCTTTTTCAACCACTCTGAAGCTTGAACATAATATCCAATAGAATAATAATACTCTCCAATTTTCATAGCAGCATCATCTGCAAACTGATGCTTAGGGTCTAAATCGTATAATTTTTTATAATATAAAACAGACTTTGAGCCATTAATCTCCAAAAGCCCCCTTAAATATAAATAAACAGGATTATCAGGTATAATTTTTTCATAGCTATAAATTAGGTCATATGGGATATCCATATTGCCTGATTCAATTTTATCAATATAAGACTTTAATTCTTCAAGGTCATCGACGAAAAGGAGATTAGAAATAAAAATTAATACCAATAATCGCTTCATTTATTCCTGTCTTTAGAGTCAAAAGAATACAACCATAAAGCATCTGGGTCAGTAGATGTGTTTTTATACACTTGGTAGTCGCTATCTTTTACAATATCTTTAATTAAAGTGTCGAGCTGTACCTTTATATTTCTATTATTAGAATCTCCAGTTGAATGCGAGAAAAGTAGTTTTAATTTAATCAGCCTTACAAGCAAAGATGAATCATCTTTCATTAAACCATTATCTATAATTTTTAACGCACTTTTTGAATCACCCATATGATCATAGTAGTCAGCTAATGCAGCTATTATATCCACATTATCTGAATCTTTATCTAATATATCTTTAAGAATTACTTCAATTTCGTTATATCTATCTAAGGCAAACAAAGCGTCTCTTAACAGGTGTATAACCATCCAAGAAGAGTCTGGTTTTAATTTTGCATAATCAACCCAATTATCTATTGATTTTGACAACAAATCTTTCGCATCTACAATTAAAGAATCATGCTGTTCTTGATTACTGTTATTTTTATAATCTTGAGCTTGATTGTAGGCTAAATCGCTTTCCTGACTAAAAGAATCTCCAATAAAATAATGAGCAATAATGCAGCTATTATCAATATTTAGGGCATTTTCAAAACAATCCCTTGCTTCCTTAAAATTATTTTCCATCATGAGGACTCTTCCTTCTTGAATTTTATACAAAGACAGTTTGTGAGAATCTTGAGAGCCAGTATATTGAAGCCTCAATTCTAAATATTTCTTTGAATTAAGCCAATCACCATTATCTTGATAAAACAACACAAGTTTATTTAAAGCCCAATCATTTTTAGGGTTAATTTTAAGAATTCTTTTACACTGCTTGATAGCACTACGTAAATCATTCAATCTATAGTAATCTAAAGCAAGATTTTTATACAACTCAACTCTTTCATAATAAGATAAATTCTTTCTAAAGTTTAAAGACATGTGGACTTTTAAGGCATTCTCAGGATTACCACCCTCCCTTATAACTTGTCCTAGTTTAAGATACGCCTTAACATTATCTGTTTCAGATGTAATTATCTTTTTAAAGTTTTCATAGGCGCCTTGACGATAGCCATCAACCATCAGATCTAATCCTTCAGTATATAAATCTTTTAAACTTTCCTGCTGTTTTGGTTTATAGGTTGTAAAAAAGTAAATAGCAGCAATACAAACAATTACAATAATTAATGTAATTTCCATTATTTAAGCATTAAGTCTGAATTATTATCTTCACTTAAATCGTCTTTTAATACTAGGTCTTCATTAACACTTTGATTCCTTAATGTGTCAAGCTCTAACTGTAATTTCTTCAACTTACTTTTGTATGAAAGATTTTCCCTTTTTTGAGAAATAATATGAATCAAGCCCATAAAAAAGCCCAGTACAACACCAATCGTTAAAACAGCTAGAAAGAAAACCCATATCTTTAATCCAGGACCTCCTTTCTCAGTAAAAGGAAGCCTAACTCTGACTTGATCAATTGGCTTATTATTTTTAAAGAATTCTTTATCATACTCGTTAGGATTATCTTTTTTTGAAAGAGAAGTTTTTAAATATGTTTCTTTTATAAAACTATCATTATTTTTTTCCATTAGATCAATAATAAAAACGACTGAAATTATCAAAACTAAAATAAAAAGTAAGTTTTTAAGTAATTGCATTTAATCTCCTATATCTATGATACAATAGGATCCCCAAAAAGCGTAATACCTTGCGCATCATTAATTCTTAATGTTACTGTATCCTTCAACCTGAAATTCATTTTATCGAAAATAACCCAGGTATTTCCATTTGTTCTGCCAGCCCACTGATCTTTAGATTTCTTACTTTCTTTCTCTACAATAACCTGTAAATCCTTTCCAATTAATCGACTGTTAACATTATAAGTTATGTTTTTCTGCAGACTAATCAATTTCTCTAAACGATTTTGCTTGACCTTGTCTGATATTTGGTCAGAATACTGAGCAGCTTTAGTGCCAGGTCTACTTGAATATTTAAACATAAATGATGAATTAAACTCAACTTGTCTGACAATATCTAAAGTATCTTCAAACTCAGCATCAGTTTCACCAGGAAAACCTACAATGATATCAGTTGACAATGAACAATCTGGCATATAATGTCTAATCTTATCACATAAAGCTAAAAATTCTGACCTATTATATGTTCTATTCATTCTATTTAAAATTCTATCTGACCCACTTTGCAAAGGCAAATGTATATAGTTACATATATTGTCATTTTCACTCATTACTTTCAATACGTCATCAGTCATATCTCGAGGATGAGGAGATGTATATCTAATCCTTTTCAAACCTTTTATATCTGCAACTTCCGATAAGAGATCGGCAAAACTTCCTTCAGGAGTTCTATACGAATTAACATTTTGTCCAAGCAAAGTTAATTCTACAAAACCTTGCTCTACAGACTGCCTTGCCTCCTGCACTACACTATCAATTGAGCGACTTCTTTCTCGACCTCTAGTAAATGGAACGATGCAAAATGTGCAAAACTTATCACACCCTCTCATAATTGAAACCCATGCATTAATTCCTTCAGCTCTAGAAGGAAACATATCGTCGTAAACTTCAAATTTTGACAACCTTGTGTCAACAAAATGATCTAAATCTTTTCTATCATTAAGAATTTCTGGCAACTTCCTATATGAATCAGGCCCCAGTACGATATCAACATAAGGACGAGTTTCTAAAATACCATCCTTTAAATTTTTAGCCATACACCCGAGAACTCCCAATAAGAGATTAGGATTTTTTTTCTTTAAAAAATGAAGACTATCAAGACGATTATGAACAGTTTCTTCAGCTTTTTCACGAATAGCGCAAGTATTTAAGAATATTACATCTGCTGATTCAATTTTTTTAGTTTCAGAATATCCAGTTTTTTTAAGTAAGCTAGCAACTAGCTCTGAATCATAAACATTCATTTGGCAGCCGTAGGTTTCTATATAGTATTTGTTTTTATTCATTTTATCTATTTTAAAATATAATTTAGTATATATTGTTACTAAAATAGTATTCAGAGGGGTTTACAGCCTTACCATGTTTTTTTATTTCATAATGCAAGTGAACTCCCTTAGAAAGTCCTGAGTCACCCATATAGCCTAAAAATTGCCCTCTCTTTACTTGCTTACCTTTACTTATTCGCCAGCCTATCACTCTTAGGTGTGCATAAGCTGTAACAACTCCATTTCCATGGTCAATTTCAACATAATTACCATAAGTTGGATGACTCCCACTTTTCTTAACTCTACCATCAGCAGTCGCGTAGACTTTAGTACTCCAAAAATTTTCTAATGGAGCAAAATCATGGCCTTCATGCATAATTTGTCTTTTTCGAATTGGGTGATTTCTCATCCCAAATCCTGATGTAAATTTACATTCAGAAACATCTACAGGGTAAATAAATGGGATTCTATTTATCTTTTCCAAGTTAGCATCTACATAATCATTAATTTTTTCATAACTTAATCCCTGCAAGGAAGATACTCTAAACAAAGAATCGACCAAAGATACAAAATTATCTATATCTCTATTGTCAGGATTGTAACTACTACCTTCATCTAAATTATCTGAGCCTCCTCCAATACCCATTTTTCTAATGTCATCAGGGATTTCAGGAAGCCCTATAACATCTCTAATCAAATCATCCTTTGCATGAAGCGTGTCTAGCTTTTGTTTAATTTCCGAAATCTTATCTGATGAACTAGAGATTTTTAATTTCATTTCGTTTATAATATTAATATTTTTGATTTTATCGGATGTAAACTGATCATTAATAGAGCTATACTTGAAGTAAAAAAAAATTGAAGGCAGTGTTACCAAAGCAATCAATAATACAGACAGCACAACAAAGTAAATTTTTCTAAGATTGTACTCTGTAAATCCCGAATTATCATTATTTATAAAAATAAACTTCATAGAATCATTAGTTTTTGCATATCCGACAAAATTAACTATTCAAAAGACATTATTGCAAAGGTTTTATGTGCTAATGGAATCTTTGCTTTCTTGATATTCTAAAATCTTTTTTTTAATAGATTCATTTAAATCAATAAAATGCTTATCCAAAGTAAAATCTGAATAACCATGTTTCACATATTGTTTCGCAACATACAATCCTAAGTCAAAGTATTTTTTTTTAAGCTGAATTTTAATTTTTTCTAACTCTATACGCTTTTTACTACTATAAAAAATATTGCTGGTTATATCAGAACATGTATCTGTTAAATTTTCAATCTGTTGTAAATATTTCTGCTTATATCTATTAAGTTGGATTACTATTTTTTCTATCACAATTAAATGCTATTGTTTAAAAGGTCTATTATTGTATTAGGAGGATATTTACCCTTGGTTTCACGCATGACTAGTCCCATAAAAAATTTAATTAATTTTTTTTCACCATTCTGCAATCTTTCTAATTCATTAGGATTATCAAATAATACGGACCGAACAATACGTTTGAGTTCTTCTTGATCATTTGATAGCCCTAGCCCCATTTCATCCACTATCTCATAAGCTTTTCTATCATCGGAAATCATTACATCAAATAATCTTTTAGCATTCTCTTTTGTAATTTTATTTTCTGATAACAAATCTACTATTTCTACTAAACGCTCGGAAGAAATAGGGAAATCCATAATATTAATCTTCTCTCTATTTACAACTTCCATAATGTGAATACGAATCCAATTGACAATCATCGAATATTCTTTGGAATATTTAGTAGCTTTCTCAAAGTAATCTGCTATATATTTACTTGAAACTAAAAAATCTAAGTCATCATCACCAATATCATATTCCTTTTTAAATCTTTGTATTTTTTTATCTGGCAATTCAGGCATATTAGAAAGAACTTGTTCAATCATTTCATTTGACAATTTAAGTGCAGGTAAATCTGGCTCAGGGAAATATCTATAATCATTGGCATTTTCTTTTGAACGCATAATTTTTGTTTTATTTTGAGTTTCATCCCATATTAAAGTCGATTGCTTCACTTTTTCTTTGCTTTCGATTATGCGAACCTGCTCTTCAAACTCATATCTGATAGCTCTATCAACAGACCTAAATGAATTCAAATTCTTCACTTCTCTTCTTACTCCAAATTCTTTGCTATCACTTCTCATAACAGAGACATTCAAATCAACTCTTAGATTACCTTTTTCCATATCACAGTCTGAAACATCAATATATTCTAATTGATTTTTAAGTTTTTTCAAAAATGCAACAACTAGTTCAGGACTTCTAAAATCTGGCTCAGTGACAATCTCAATCAATGGAGCTCCACTCCTGTTGTAATCAATATAGGATGTGTTATCTGCTCCATGTAACATTTTACCCGAGTCTTCCTCTAAATGAGCTCTTGTAATATTAATAAAATGTTGACGGTCTCCCAACTTCACTTCTAACACACCTTTTCCGCATATAGGCATGTCATTCTGTGAAATTTGATACCCTTTTGGCAAATCTGGATAAAAATAATGTTTACGTGAAAATTCACTAAATTTATTGACCACACAATTTAATGCCTTTCCAATCATTACTGCTTTATTTACAGCTTCCATATTTATAGTCGGTAAAGTGCCTGGATAGGCCATCGTAACAGGGCAAGTAAGTGTATTTGGAGATTCATTGTAATCCCAAGCACAAGAACTAAACATTTTTGTTTTGGTTAGAAGCTGCACATGAATTTCAACTCCAATAACTGGAGTCCATTCAGAGAGTAATATGTTAAAATTACTCATGAATTGTTATTTGCCTAACTTGAATCACCTCATCTAAAGATGATAATTCTTTTAGTATAGAGGCTGAAACAAAATCATCAATTTTAATGATAGAATATGCCTTACTACCAGATGTATTTCGACTCAAAATAAACTCAGCTATATTGACATTATTAGCACCCAAAACACTACCAACCTTACCAACTACACCTGGAATATCATTATTTTGAATCAATAACATTTGGCCATTTGGAGTTACATCGATTTGATAACCCATTATTTTTGTTATCTTTATTATTTTATCATCCAAAACACATGCTTCTATACTATATTGAGAATCTTCAGTTTTAATTGTTGCCTTTATCAAATTTGAATATGAGACTGATGAAGAGTTATAACTAAATTTAACTGAAACACCTCTATCCTCTGCAATACTTAAAACATTAACATAATTAACTCTTATGTCTGTAACGTTATCAAATAAACCTTTTAAAAGTGATAACATTACCGGCTTTATTTCACTTAATGCACCAAAACTTTCAACTTCAAGAGATTGGATAGGAGAGTCTGCCAATTGAGATAAAAAACTTCCCATAACATTCCCCAATCTCAAATATGGGGCTAATGTTTTTAATAATCCCATATCTGCTAAAGGTAAATTAACGGCATTTGCTAACTGATCTGTAGACAAAAAATCAGCTACTTGATTACAAACTGAAGTAGAAACACCTTCTTTAGCTTCAAACGTAGAAGCACCAAGATGAGGAGTTATCAATATATTCTTTGCTGAAATAAGACTATTATCTATAGAAATTGGTTCATTCTCAAAAACATCAATAGCAGCGCCTCTGATCTTATCCTCATTTAAAATTTTGACTAAATCAGCCTCATCAATGATTCCACCACGAGCCACATTTACAATTCTTGCAGAAGATTTCATTTTATTCAATGTATCATAATCAAACAACCCCCTCGTTGAATCAACCAGAGGAACATGCACAGTAATATAATCGCTAGTTCTTACTAATTCCTCAAAATCAACGACCTCAATGGTATCTAAATCAAAAAGTTGTTTATTAACATACGGATCATATCCTAAAATTTTCATTTCATAACCAAGAGCTCTTTTAATCACCTCTCTTCCAATTTTACCCAAACCTACAACGCCAAGAACTTTACCTTTTAATTCATTGCCTACCAATTCCGACCTTCTCCATTCACCTTTTAATAACGATAAATGGCCAACTTGAATGTTTCGCGATAATGCCGATATTAGAGCCATCGTATGTTCTGCAGCAGAAATTGTGTTGCCATCAGGAACATTCATAACAACAATGCCTCTTTCAGTTGCTGCATCAATATCTATATTGTCTACTCCCACACCAGCTCTACCAATAACTTTTAATTCGAGTGCCAAATTTATTAATTCACTATTGATTTTAGTCCCACTTCTTATAATCCAACCATCGACTTTTTCAATAACATCACTTATTTTATTCAATTCTGAATCAGGGTGATAAAAGATTTCAATATCATTCTCTTTCAAAATATTAATGCCCTTTTCTGAAATAGGGTCAGTTATCAATACTTTAAACATTTAAACATTCCTCAAAATTTTCTATATACTCACTTAAATCTTCTAAAAAAATATTACCCATGTGAGAAATTCTAAAAACTTTCCCTCTTAAACTTCCATAGCCTCTATCCATACGAAATCCTTTCATTAATAACTTCTTATTTATCTTATCAATATCCCATTTCATATCATTTCTTATAGATGTAACTGTATTTGATTCAAAACCTTTTTCTGCATAAAGCGATTGACCTTTTGAAATAGCCCAATCTCTAACTACTTTAGCCATTTCCTTATGCCTAGACCATCTATTTTCAAGACCTTCATTTTCAATCAATTCTAAAACTTTTTTCAAACCAAAAAGGTGAGGGATTGAAGGAGTATATGGAGTCTGATTCTTGTAATAATATTTTTCGTAAGTATTGACATCTAGTATGTAACCCTTATTTATAATCTTTGATGACCTTTTAATAAATCTATCAGAAACTGATGCTACTGAAAATCCAGGAGGAAGGCCCCACGCTTTTTGAGTTGAAGCCATAATAAAATCAATTCCACATGAATCGACTTCAATTTTAACTCCAGCCATCGAACTAACTGCATCTACTAAAAGATATGTATTTGGAAACTTTTTCATCATTCTTCCAATCTCCTCAATATTACTCATAACTCCTGTAGAAGTTTCGTTATGAACTATTGCGACCGCATCATAATTTTGCTCATTTAATTTTCGCTCAATATCTTCAGCTTTAACTGCCAGACCCCAATCATAATCCAATACATCGTAGTCTACACCCACACAATCTGAAACTTTAACCCACTTTTTACTAAATGCACCATTTACGCAATGAAGGATTTTATTTTTTACGCTGTTCCTAATTGCCATTTCCCATAAGCCTGTAGCAGGATGAGAAACTAAATAAATATTATTATTTGTATACAATAGGTTCTGAATACCGTTAACAACTTCAGAAATCAGGTCAGAAATCTCTGGGGTCCTATGTCCTATTTGAGGTGTTTTAAAAGCGCTAAGAATCTCATCAGAAACATGAGTTGGCCCTGGAATAAATAACTTTGGAGATTTAGACATCTATTTTACCAATTAGAAACATATAGCATAATTTAGAATATTTTTAAAGATTGTAATTATATAATTTTTTTTAAATAACTGTATATTAAATTTAACACTAATTATGAAGCTTAAAATAAATGAAATATTTTACAGTATCCAAGGTGAGTCTTCTCAAACAGGCAAGCCATGTATATTTGTTCGCCTAACTTATTGCAATTTAAGATGTTCGTATTGTGATACAGAGTACGCATTCTATGAAGGCTGTGATATGACCATTGAACAAATAATTAGAAAAATAGCAAAATACCCTACGAATCTCGTTATGGTAACTGGAGGCGAACCTTTAATTCAACACGGGTGTATTGACCTTATGTCAGAATTACTTAAAAAGAAATATGATGTGATGATTGAAACTAGTGGCTCTATAAGTCTCGATAAAATTCCAAAAAAAGTTATTAAAATTGTTGATTTTAAATGTCCATCAAGCAACATGCAGCATAAAAATGACTGGCAAATTCTTAAAGATATAAATCAAAAAGATGAAATCAAATTTGTAATAGGTAACCAGGAAGATTACAATTGGTCTAAAGATATGATAAAAGAATATAATTTAAATAAATTATGCCCTATTTTATTTTCACCAGTTTATGATAAAATAAAGATAGAAGACTTATCTAAGTGGATTCTCGAAGATGGACTGAACGTAAGATTGCAAATGCAACTTCATAAATATATATGGGGCGCAGATAAAAAAGGAGTCTAAACATATGAAGTCAGTGCTAAAGAAATTAATTAACCCAATAGAGCTTTTTAAGGCTTATATGTTTCATAAAAAAGGAACAAATCATATTAAATCTTCAGAGGACTTAGAGCTTATGCTATACTCTAGAATTATAAGAAACGACATGCTTCATTATGGTTATTTTGAAGACACAAAGATTGAGCCTGACTGTATTTCAATTCATGATTTAGAAAATGCACAAATGAAGTATGTTGATCTAATAGAAGAGCAAATACTTGATAGAGAAAATAATGTTCTAGATGTTGGGTGCGGTATGGGCGGTCTATCTAAAACTCTTCATAACAAGGGCATAAAAGTTCAATCACTTACACCAGACAACAATCAAAAAAATCATATTAGAATTAAGTACCCAGACCTCACAGTTCATCATATGAAATTTGAAGATTTTAAAACGAATGAAAGATTTGGAACAGTCATTAATTCTGAGTCTCTACAATATATTGACCTAAATACTGCTTTTAATTCTGTATCTAAACTACTGACCAAAAATGGAAGGTGGATTGTAACAGATTACTTTAGAATAAATAATGATGGAATTAATAAATCTGGACATTTACATGAGGACTTCCTTAAAAGTATTGACGCAAATGGATGGACAATTGTTCATCAAAACGACATGACTCTAAATTCTTTACCTACTCTTAAATTTGCTATTACTTTTATTGATAGATTTGTAAAACCCTTAGCTATGTTTAGTAATGACAAATTAAAACACAAGGTAGGATGGTTATTCTATTTAACTCAAGAATTAAGAGAAGGGCTATCGAGCAAATCAAAAAAAGAACTGGCTGCGTTAGATCCAGATAAATTTATCAAGGAAAAAAAATACATGATGTATGTTTTAGAAAAAAAATAATTATTATTCAATTTCTAGTATTACATTAATTAAAGTAACAATATCTATTACATTTAAAATCAGATCATCATTCAAGTCTGCAGCATCAAATTCATTTTGTGATGGAACCTGAGTATCCAATATAAAATTAACCAGTAAAACTATATCCAATATATCAACTTCAGTATCTAGATTTATATCTCCTTGATTAATAGGAGAGTCTATAAATGCAAAAATATTAAAATCATCAATAAATGCGGCATCATCACATCCTGTATTATCACAATCTGTTGAGCCTCCGCCTCCATCCTTACTGTAAGTCCATTTCAAGGTATGAGGTCCCTCATCGATATTAAAATTATAACTTAACCAAGGGGACTGTCCTTGGGAATCTGGTTGAAACTGAGAAAACACGACATCATCAATATAAAAAGTTAGCCCATCATAAAAATTGCCTCCAGAAGGACTATACTCTGAAGAAACTCTATATGAGAATTGTCCAGTACCAACCGAAGGAATATTAACATCAAGTAACAAAGATGACTCTTGGTTATCTTGTATGGATCCAGATCTAAATGAATAAGAACTTGAATTTGAATTTTCATTCGATAAATACCAATCTGAGTCACCTGAGCTATACCAATCTAAAACGCTATCTGATTCAAAATCATCTATATAAATAAGCTCTGGCTCACCAACTTGAAAAGTTAAAATTGAGTTACTACAAAACTCTGATTCATTCAAAATCTGTACTTCAATAGTTATAAAAGATCCATTTGTGAAATTTTGAGGAATTTCAAAGAAGCCAATTATACCAAAATCTATCTCCGACCTACCATCAATCGATGAAATTTCTAAGTCATCTATACTAACATCTAAATCTTCTGAAACAAAAGAAACAATTGTATTACCTCTAGATTCCGATAAACCTATATTTTCAATATATAAACTTAAGGGATACTCTTGTCCTTGTAAATAAGGACCAATTGAAGTGCCAATAGTAGCATTAATTACTGCTCCTCCATTTATTGCTAAAACTTTATTCGGGTGTAAATTTTCTTCTGCAAGAGGAACAATTCTATCTGTTGCTGGCCAAAATCCATCTGATTGTGAACCAATTTCAGGCGTATAAGCAAATATATTATGCTCTCCATACATCCAATCACAAGCCTCTCCATTAACTGGGTATAATAAATCAGGACCAGTACCTAAGGCATAGTTATTGTACTGCACCATATCTTCACCATACTCAATAAATGTTTCCACATCTTCTATAGGAGCATCATTCTCATAACTATACCCAAAAGGATAAATAAGAAGATTACTATAACTATGATAGTTAAAAGCAATTGGAAAATTATGGGAGTCTACAAAATCTCTAACAGCTTGTGTTTCTGGCTCAGAAAAAGAGGAACTTCCTCTGTATGTTTCATTACATCCATCTGGGCTTGACCCCTCATTATCTAAACCCCATTGGAAGCTATAATTTCGATTTAAATCAACTCCATCTGGTGATGAAGGGCAAGTTTGTCTCATATTCTTTCGTTGCATTCCACCTCCATTTGGAGCAATTTGCTGATTATAAACTAAACCATCTGGATTTATAGCAGGAATAAACCAAAGTTCTCTAGTTTCTAAAATCTTTGTTGCTACTTCATCAACGCCAAAATTCTCACATAGCCAATACATATAATAAAATAGATTCATATAGCTCATAGGTTCTCTAGAATGATGTAGCCCAGTATATAAAATCTCAGTCTCATCCTCATCAACATTTGGATTATCACTTAATTTTATTGCCCATATATCTCTACCTTCCAAGGTTGTACCAATCGATATTTTTTGTTTGACAAATTGAGGATATTCGCTGTGCAGTTCATCTAAATTTTGCTCAATTTCATCAAATGTATAATATCCACCCATAGAACCTAAGCCAAATTCACGCGTAAAATTACTAGTGAGACGAGATTGATAAAAAGTTTCAAGATCATCTATAATAACATCATAACTTATTTCCAAAGAATCAATAGTTTGCAAATCATTTTCAGAAGCTACAAATATCAAATACTCTCCTTTTAAAAAATGAGCATGATCTATATGAACTCCATTTTGATGCAAAATTTGATAAATATCTGAATTTGGTTTATTAATCTTTATCTCTTTATACATCTGTTTTGAAAAAATAAAAGAACTTAAAAAACAGCAGAAAACATATTTCATTAATAGTCTCATAATTATTCCCCAATAACCTCATTAACAATTAATATAACATCTAAAACATTTATCAATCCGTCAGAATTCATATCAGCAAGGTTATTTTGTAGATTTGAAGGATAGTCTAACCCTAAAACAAAATTAACAGCCAATACAATATCAAGCACATTTATTAAATTATCAGTATTAACGTCGCCTTGCGAATATTGATAGAGACTTATATCAGGAATACCTTTAACCCTACAATGCAATGCATCGGTTGACATCCAAGAGCCGGTGAATGGTAAAATTTCATATCCAGGCATTGCTGCCTGATATACATCCAAGGCTTCATCATCCCAAGAACTATTCATAATGGGAACAAAAACTTTATTATTCAAAATTAAGGAATTCGTATATGGCTGATCATTAGGAGTATAAACTCTAAATATCTCAAAAGGCTGCCCATTTGATGTGATTAATTGCGAAAAGTAATCTACAACTTGCTCAATCATACTATATTGTGAATGAGATGTTGGAACAGATCGAATTAACAACTTTGTTGGTGATAAAAATTTACCCCAACAATCAATGTGATCAATATATTCATCATTAGGATCAGCAACAACGTGATATTCTGTGATTCCATAATATTCTTGCATAATATCATCCACATATTGACAAGGCGCAAGAGGGATACTTGATTGGTCATTGGTGTTACATTGATTATTTTCTGTATAAGCAATTTGAGTAGCAGCAGAAAGCCCAAAGCCATCAGTCATATAATTACCTCCAGTTGATATGACATCTGCAGCAAAATAAGGAATATCTAAGTGATCAGAAACTTTTATTGGGGCATCATTGTCATTGGGCCGTGGACGATTATAAGTAAAGTCAACAATTCCAATATCTCCATTACCATCTTCTATCCACCAAGGACCATAATCTCTTGTCCAATGAGAATCGGTAGAGCCTACAATAAATTCTACGTTATCCATGTTAACTCCAGCATTATTCATAGAATTGAATGCAGAACTTTGAAGACCAGATGAAACTAGACAGTAGATTATGACATCTAAAGCCATTTCTTGGATAAGAGAGGTAGAAATACCAAAAGGATAACGAATTAAAACACCTTGCATCGGCTCATATTCAGCAATATTTCTAATAGGCCCAATTGGAGGGTCAGTTTGCCTACCCATTGTTTTAATCAGATGCCTGTTCTCCCATTCCTCTGATGTAAAGCCAATAGGTAGCTCATTTAGCATAACAAATGATACTACAATTAATAATAAATATTTTATGTTCATAAAAAACCCAATTTTAGACGTACTAATTTATGTAGAATAAATATATTAAATTGTTACAATATGTTATTGAAACTAGTTACAATTTGATGAGCAAGAGTTAAAGCATGTAGGCTCTAATATAATATCATCGTATGAATTGTATGGAATCTGAATGGTTCTATAACTATCACTTGATGAACACGATGATGGTAAAGATGACTCCTGGTTAGAAATAATATCTGCATCATAATCTCCATCAACAAAACGATATTTAAATGTTTTTGCAGTATTTGAATTAAAATAATCAAACCCATTTATGCACTCATATAATTCGTCACGTAGAGCAGAAACATGATCAGAGTTACTATCATCAAAAGAGTCATCAAAATTGCATGGCATAAATTGATTGACATCAATATTTACAAAATAATATCCATCATCTACAATTTCTAAATCATACACATCATTAACATCAATTGTTTTATTATCAAAATCACCTACAACTTTTTTTGGCTGATCCAATGATAAAGATTGATTATTAAGTTGAAAAGTAATGGAAGTAGATTCCATACTTTGAATCATATCATCTATATTATCTCTCGCATTTACATATTCTTCTCTTCGAATGTAATCCTTGACTAAAATTAATTTTAAATCGTTAAAATTGAACATAATATTATGATCAAAACTATAATCCTGCGCACTATATTCTGCACAATCTTGTTGCATAATAGAAATCAATTGATATATACCTAGCTCTATGTGTCCGTTTTGATTCTCATCAAGACCAGACAATTCACCTTGACTAAAATAGTCTCTTTGTTGCTGTTCATCTCCCTGTATATCTCCCCCGTTTGACAGAAGGTTCTGATAATAATATATCATATAGTCGGAATATAAAATTTTCCCAGCATAAATATCACACTGAACTTGACTCATGTCTTCAAATGATAAATTTTCATTTTCATCAATGATATCTTGTGCTTTAAAAAATAATTCATAAGATTCATCTCTATCATCCTTTTTATTGTCTGACAAAGAGGTAGTTGAAAGGAGCAATTTAGCCCATGCTAATCCATGATTTGCTTGAACTAGTAGTTTTTTATCGTTATCAGAAAAATCTTCGCCCTCTTGACTACTACTATTTATAGCAGAAATCAAGTATTCAAAAAAGTTGATTGCATCCATATAATTACTAGAATTCATTGAAGACCAACCTTCTTCAATATAAAAACTATTATCTAATTCAGTCTCACCTTCCTCAACAGACGAGACAACTTCATCTAATGCGTCGCAAGATAGTAGCAAAATAAAAATAAAATACAATATCTGACTTAAATTTTTCATTTTAACAATGTCACTTTATTTATAAATGTAGAATTATTCATATCTAATACAACAAAATAAACTCCTGAGCTTAGCATAGTACCATCGTCTCCAACACCATTCCAAGGTATCTCAATAATCCCAGAGTCGACAACTTCATTAGCCAATGATCTAACTTTTCTTCCAGCAATATCAAAAATGTTTAAATTAATATTTGTAGTATACGGAATCGATAACTGAATATTAACTTCTGGGTTAAAGGGGTTTGGGAAACATCCAATTAAGTCAAATTTATGAGGAATCGATGTATCAAAATCATCGATGTAGAAAAGAGCATAACTGCCAATACTATCTATTTCTGCTTGAATGAAATCTCCATAAACGTTTGATTCTATAACTTCCCAATTTCCATGCTGATTTTTCTTACAAATCTTCAAATGAATCTCATCAAGCTGTTCGTACTTAGTGCTTGAAAATCTAATATTAGCGGGATTATCAAAGTTAATATTTTGACCGAAAATATTTACTTGATTAGATAAGGAATTCATCCCAATATCATTTTGCTCAAGATTACTTTCTGAAATAATTAATGATGCTGGTTGAGACAATGTATAGTCAAATATAATTAATTTAGCTGTTTTCATTGGAGACTCAATAGATCTAAAGTTACCGGGCAGTAAATATGAATATGTCAAAGAATAATTTGAAATACCCGCATTACCCAAAACATCAAAAGCATTTAATTGATATTCAAAGACTCTTTCAGAATCAAATTCTCCTGCATAAGAGAAGGCGTTATAATAGTCTTCTTCACCACAATTATTATCATTATTATTATCTGTACAAGGAGTAATCTGATCTGTAATATACCCAAAAATCATATCTCCTTGGTCATCACTTATTCCAAATTGAGTTTCTCCCTTAATATCCTCATCTGTCATGATATATAATTCATACAAATCATTAAACATTGGATTTTGAATAATTGAGAAATCAGCTTTCGGTCGCTCTAAATCAATAAAAAATCTCATATCTTCAGTATCCGTCGAAGAAACTGTTTGCTCATTCTGCGTATAATCTTCATAGAGGGCTCTAGAATCCCACCACCTATTGTATGCAACAACTCGCCATTTATACTCGGTATTTCCAGTTTTGTCTATGTACCCATATGAGAACTCAGTCTTCGTTGAATCAATTGATGTCAGAAAGCCTTCTGAGCTTGGTATTGAGTCAGTATATGTATAAAAACCTTCTTTATATCTAAAAAACAATTCCTGCATATCAATTATACTCCATGCATAATCGTTGTCATTCATAAAGCCTTGACAAATCTCATCATCTGCTGCACTATTCTGATTTAAGAAATTATCGCAAGCATTATCATCAAATATAGAGTCATTAATTTCATCTAGGACATAATAATAATCAGATTGATTTGATTCAAACAATTCTACTCGATAGTACAAATCAGTGGAAAAATACTCACTTAGGAGTGAGTCTGAATCTGGGTCGTACGACCGATTCCATTTAAATAGCAATTTGCCTGAGTCAAACCTACTATCATAAGCGACAGAAGCTTCGGCACTGCTAGGGTCATTATGTAAAGTGAAAAAATTATCTCCGCTTCCAAATTCTTGTCCATGAATATTTTCAGTACAATCTTCAGGCTGACCATCGCACGGATAATAAAATGCCAATGGATCTAATGGCGCGCCTGGCGATTCCCATAACTCTGCAAAAATGGAAAACTGCATTGGACTATCATTTAGAGGCTTTACAATAATAGGAAATAGCAACGTATCTAGATTAGACTCAGCTTCTAATGTGGATATAAAAACTGGAATTGAATCATAACCATTCCAATTCTGCTTCAGCTCATCAAAAGCAATATCTGTAGTATAAATCAAACCATTTTCTAAATTGGAATCAACATCATTATTTATATTAAAACTCAAAAGATTTAAACCTTCATAATTATCATCAAAAGTAATGTCATCAGGAATAAATTCATAGTTTTCATACTGATTTAAACTATAGTCAGAATCTATATCATTATATAGAATAGAGTATTTGATAGATTTATAATTATTACCTTCAAAATCTTCAACCTCAGCTAAATCCTCATAAATAAATACAGGATAATCAGCGATTTGCTCTAAATCATTATAAACTTCAACTGAAAAATCATAAGGCAAATCATTTTGAGGCTTAACATTGATATCAAAAATATAACTATTAGTAGAATTATTTAAATCTCTAACATTAAGTTCAATAAAATCATGACCATTCCAATTGCGCTTAATAGAGTCAATTGTAAAAGTTTTATCGCTATCATTAAATGAAGGGTATATTTTCTGCTCTGTAGGATTACCTTCAAAATCAGAAAAATTCCAATATAAATCATCTTCATTAAATGGAGAAAAATTTAAATCTAAATTTGCATCAACATCCTCAAATATAACAGCAAAGTTTCTATTTGAGTCGTCTTCGAATATATAGTCAATGCGATTACCGCTCTCATCTACCAATTCATTACTTTCATCATCAATTAAAAAGGCGTCAGTAATTATTGGCGCATCATTTACAGCTTCAACAAATATTTCAACCATATATGGCTCACTTAAGTTATATGAGTCTTTACCATCATTTGCTATGAGTAATATGTTAATAAAACCATTATAGTTAGGCAATAGGACAATAGAGGTGTTCCAGTCACCTCCATTATACTCACACTGACCTTGGTCAATATAATTACCAATACTACATTCGGCTTCAACTAAATATTTTGAAGGCGACTCACCCTCATCTGGGCCAGTATAACCACTTTGATTAAAACATATTCCATCTGAACCACAATCATAAAAATCTTCACCTTCATCCCAAATACCGTTGTCGTTTATATCTGTCCAATTAATAGCATGTATACTTACAATCTCATCACCATCGTCCCAAATATCGTTAGCATTTAAATCTATAAAATCTTCACCTTCATCCCATTCACCATTTAAGTTAGAATCAATGTATTCTTCAGCTGTATTAGCATCTTCAAAAGAGAAAATATTTAAATTAATATCCCTATCTACTTGAATAACAATATCTTCTAAAAATTCTATATCATTTAAGGCAGCAATATCAGCATCAACAATTGATGGTGGGGAGTTACAAAAATCAACTATAATTTCTATAATTGCTGGCTCACTTGAAAGATTAGAAATAGACTCCTCAATCTGACCTGTTGATTCATTGTACAAAAAATCCTTACCGCTATCTGTTACGTAATACTCAATTTGATCAATACATCTAAAATTAAGATTTGGAGAATAAACAAATGATGTATCTGTTATATTTGATATCGTGCCGTTTGAAGGACCGCTTAAAACATGTAATATCCAGTCATCTCCATCAATATCTTGAACGTAGGGCGTCGAATACAAAGAATTACCATTGATATCAACATTAAAAGAATTGTCAGTTGTCAAATCTACTAATACGGAAGTTGGATTGTTCTCATCTAGATTCATGCCAATAGAGTCAACGCCATAAAAAGCTATAGGGTTATCATTTTGAGGTAAGACAGTGACTTCAAAAGCATTCTGCGCGTACATGAAACTAGCATCAGTTGCAACTGCAGTGATTTGACTTGGTTGAAAATTTCCAAGTTCATCTCTATAAGAAGACTCGTTCATTGAGGAAGAAATAGTAAGACTATGTGAAAGTTCTTCTGGCTGATTAATGCTAAGAGCACTAAAACCTAAATTGACATAATCTAAATTTGAACTATTTTCATATTCAAGACTATAAGTTATACTTTCGAACTCATCAAGAACTAAATCAACATCTTCAAATTCACTGTCAAAATCAAACAAAACGACATCTCCAAAATCTTCATATAAAAAGAAAGATTCAGAGTCTCCTATATAGGAAGGACCATCATTAATAGAGGCAACATTAATAGTTATTTGCTCCTGATCACTAATTGAATCTCCATCTGAAATAGATACAGCAAAAGATACATTTCCAAAAAAATGCTCTTCAAAAACAATCACATCATCAACTATAGATGAAACATGGTCAGGAAGATTATTGGGATATATTATTGTAAAAATATTTGAATCAGGATCCTGAGGGTCTAAGTCACTAACATTTAATTCATAAGATTCATCCTCAGCAGCCAATAAAGCTGCAACTACTCCTATTTCAGGAGCATCATTAATCGGCACAACATCGACAGAAAAACTATAGGTCGAATTCTCTAGTTGTGAATCAGTTATTCTTACACCAATGTTTTGGACAAAAGATTCAATTTCAATTTCATTACCATTTGCATCAGTCGGATTTAAAATTGATATATAATTAACCCCATTGATTTGATTAACTTCGTAATCGTTGCCTCCTGAAACCACAGACAGGCTCCAGTCATTAGAGCACTCATCTGGATCAAGAATTTCAAAGTCCTCTATCAAAACTGCAAATGGAGTATCTTCCTGAACGTTATCAAACGAACTTATTGTACTTAAAATTTGAGGAGGCTCATTAATATTACTTACAATAATAGTTGTGCTTTCTTGTGAAGGTGTCAAGTCTGAGTCAGACTGCTGAAATGGGTCTCTTGCTATAAGGCTCACTGTAAATTGAGGGTTAGAATTATTTTCATCTTGATTACATAAAACATTAGGAGCACTAAAGTCAACACTTGCAGTACCAGCAGATTGATCGAACCTAGAATTAGTTAAATACTCCAGACTTTCATCACATCCCGTGCAGTTCCAATCCCAAACGAAATCAATTTCTTCCAATAAATGCTCCGCATCAATTACTTGGGCTTCAATCGTAACTACAGAATTTTCAACTACATCTGGATACAGTTCATTCAATGTTAACTCTGGAAGAGTATTTGAGATTGAAGAATTAATCTTAACAACAACCTCTGTAACATCTTGATAATTATCAGTAGCTACAACTCTAAGGTCGTGAGATTCAGAAGGACTTTGAAACTCAAATGAATAAAGTTCTGTGGAAATCTCTTGCCCATCATCATTCTCCCAATTATAAGCTAAAATATCTCCTTCTGGATCAATTACAGTGTCAATATAGTTATCATCTAAAAAAAGTAACACACATTCAAATCCATCTTCACCTCCATCAGTAGAACCACCACATTGAATAGAATACTCGTCATCCCAAATATCATTACCATTTAAATCAACAAAACTTTCACCTTCATCCCACTGACCATTGTTATTTAAATCTGAAAAATCTTCAATATAAGAGTCTAGATTTTGAAAGGTAACTATAGGTGGAAAATTAGGCTCAGGATTAATAACTACTATTTTAGTATCACTAACAGACTGGTTATTTGCATTAGTAATTGTTAACTTAAATTTATATAGTTTTGGCGATTCGTTATAACCTACAGCTGTTTGAAATGATACTATAGCCAAATTTTCATCATCCCACTGACCATTATTATTATAATCTATATAATCTTCACCAATATCATATTGGTCATTGGAGTTTATATCAGTAAATTCTTCAGCAAAAAAAATTCCAGACCAAGGATTAGAGCTAGAATCATCCACAACTGCCTCAAAATCAAAAACATTATTTCCATTTGAATCTATAAAATCTTCAGCGGGAGTCCAATTCCCACTATTATCAATATCTATAAAATCTTCCCCAAAATCATACTGGCCATTATCATTTATATCAGTAAAATCCTCAGCCTCATCCCAAACACCATTACTATTAAGATCGGTGAATTGCTCTAAATATGGGCCTGAAGAAATTTGAATCCATTCATAGGTCACAGCAGCTTGCGAATTAGAGCCATCAAGATAGAAGGTAGTAAGATTTGCATCTGGATTACCATTATGATCAGTATCAAATTCTTCAAGGGGATTACCTACATCTGCTATTGTTCCAAAAGAAAGACTTACCCAGAAAGAAAGGGCTATTATTTTGTAAAGATTTAGCATTTGAAAGTATTACTGTCTTAATCTAGCGCTAATACCTGAAATAGCGTCCTGAAAACGATTAACTTCAACTTTTAGATTGAACAAGTCTTCAATTTTGTGAGACAAGTCTGTAGGATATAAGTCAGAATCAAAATCCATCATAAAATTAGACTCTAATTTTAACTGGTAGTCTCTTGTAATTTCATTCGCTTCAATTTTTTCTCTGAGGTAGTTTATGTGAAATTTAATTTTACCATTAGTCGTAATATTAAATAAAGGTAAGAATCCGTAATCCTCGCTCTTACACTTAAATGTCATAGTCCCACAATTAGAACCTTTTCCCCAACTTAAATTATCAGCATTATTTTCACTAAAATTAATTAAATCAACTATGACGCTTGAAGTATGGGATACACAATTACTCTTTACTGTTTTAATAAAAACTTCTTTATTCCATTTACTCATATAGCTACACCCTCTTTATGATTATTCTTAGAAAATAAAAGAAAAAACTTGGACTGAATTTAAGGAAAAATAAATGATTTTCCTTGCAATAAATAAGTACTAGACAGTTTTAGAATATTCTTCAAGTATCTTATTTTTAACAGAATTAGAATCTATTCCAAGATACCTTGCAACTTCTTTTCCTGGAGCAGATTCACCAAATCTATCAATTCCAATATTTAGGGCACGATTACCAGTATATTTTTGCCAACCTTGAGTTATTCCAGCTTCTAATGAAACTTTAAAACTAGAATTGTATATAATATTTGATTTATAATCTTCTGACTGCATATCAAAAAGCTCCCAACAGCCAAAATTGACAATTCTAATATTATAATCATCTTTCAAAGAGTCTTTAACATCCAATGCTACAGAAACCTCTGAACCAGAAGCAAAGATGCTAATATCAGGCTCACCTTCTGAATCGCTAATAACATACGCCCCTTTTCTAAATTCTTCAGCAGAAGGATATATTTTCCTATCTAATACAGGAAGTCCTTGGCGGGAAAATAAGACCAAAGAAGGATGCTCTTTTTGTTCAAAAGCAATTCTTGATGCGACTACTGCTTCATTAGCGTCACATGGTCTTAATACAAGCAAATCAGGTATAGCTCTGCAAGCCATCAAATGCTCAACTGGTTGATGAGTTGGACCATCTTCTCCTACAAAAATTGAATCATGAGTATATTCCGTAATAACTGGAAGTTTTTGTAATGCCCTCAAACGAATAGCTGGTCTCTCGTAATCAGAAAAAACAAAGAAAGATGCTCCAAAAACCTTAAGACCGCCGTGTTGAGCTATGCCATTATTTATTGCACCCATTGGAAATTCTCTAACTCCATATGCAAAGTTTCTACCTGCATGATTATCTTTTGAAAAATCTTTGACCATTTTCGCAAAACCAGCAGTTACGTTAGAGGGCTCCAAATCTGCAGACCCACCTACAAGGCTTTTAAACTTCGGAGCCATAGATTCAATAACTGCCCCCCAAACTTTTCTTGTAGCAACGTTTTGATTTGGTTCGAAGCAAGGCCAATCAATTCCCGAAAGATCGCCATTCATTGCTATGTCCCAATCATTTTTAAATGAAGCATCCTTCATTTTTTGAGATAGAAGGTTATTCCAAGCCTTCACTTCATCTCTAGCATATTGAAAAGATTCTCGGAAATTTTCAATAACATCTTCATCTACATGATAAAATAAATTAGGATCTAGATGCATTTTAAGCTTTGTGTTTGAAATTTCATCCGGAGGTAGAGGAGCTCCATGAGTATTATGGTCACCTTCCATTGATGCACATCCTGGAGCAATAACATTGTGACCAATTATAATTGATGGCTTCTCAATTTCCATTTGAGCAATTCTAATTGCATTTCTTATTTCTTCTCTATTCTGACCATCAATTTCCTGAACATGCCATTGATTTGATTCATAAAATTTAACATAATCTGTTGAATCTGATCGATTAACTTGTCCTGATATTTGAGCCTTATTGGCATCATAGTAGCCAATCAACTTGCCTAGTCCCCAGTGACCTGCTGTTGCAATGGAACCCATTGCTACAGGCTCTTGAATATCTCCATCTCCATGTAGAAAGTATGTAAAGTGATTTATAATATCTGATCCAAATTGATTTCTCATTATTGCCTCTGACACAGCCATACCAACAGCATTCCCCACACCCTGCCCTAATGGGCCAGTAGTACATTCGACTCCAGGAGTAACTCCTCGCTCTGGATGACCTGGAGTTTTGGATCCAAGCTGTCTAAATTGTTTTAAATCACTATTTTCAAGCCATCCAATGTAGTACAACATCGAATATAGCAATGCAGATTCATGACCAGCAGATAACACAAAGCGGTCTCTATCAAACCAGTCGGGACTATCTGGATCAAACTTCAAGTAATCTTTATATAGTACATATGTGAAATCAAGGGATGAAAAAGGTCCTCCTGTGTGGCCAGAGTCAGCACCTCTAACCATATCCATAATTAGTGCTTTCGCTTGATTAATAGATTTTTGCTCAATATCAACTTTAGCATTGACTTTATTCATATCTCACCTTTTTTTTGTTGGAAGGAATTAATGTTATAATTTAAGAATATGGTTTAAGTTTTAAATATATTTTTTTAATTAATGGTAGAATTATAATGACAGGGTCTATACTCGCAATAATAGGTATTTCATTTTTTATTATCTCCTATTTGTTTTACTCAAGATATTTAGCTGCTAAATTATTTGATATTTACGATGATGTGACTGTACCTTCAATTGAATATAAAGATGGCAAAGACTATGTACCTACTAATAAACATATTTTATTTGGACACCATTTTACATCTATCGCTGGACTAGCTCCAATTTTAGGTCCTTGCATTGCAATATGCTGGGGCTGGCTACCTGTATTTGCATGGATTGTATTGGGAACTATTTTTATTGGTGCGGTACATGATTTTGGAGCGTTAGTTATTAGCGTTAAGGAGAAGGGGCGATCCGTAGCTGATTTAGCATCAAAAACTATAAATAACCGTGTTAGAATAATGTTCTTAGTATTTGTAATTATTTTGTCATGGCTAGTTTTAGCAATTTTCACAAATGGTATCGCCGCATTATTTACAAAAAACATATCTGGACATCAAGCAGTTATTCCTATAAATATTGAAATTATACTATCAATTTTTATGGGATACTACATTCATAAAACTAAACGAAATGCCTTAATCCCATCAATAGCTGTATTAACAATACTATATTTGTCAATTTTAATTGGAATAAGCTTCCCAATATCCTTACCTATTAACTTCTGGATATATTTTCTATTTGGATACGCTGCAATTGCCAGTATTCTGCCTGTATGGCAATTATTACAACCTAGAGACTTTATTAATAGCCACCAACTAATATTAGCTTTATCATTAATTTTTCTATCAATCATAATTTCAAATCCTGAAACAACGATACCAATGATTCAAAACGACAACGATAATCCATCTATCTTTCCCTTTTTATTTATTACAGTTGCATGTGGAGCCATAAGTGGCTTCCATGGACTTGTAAGCTCTGGAACAACCTCTAAACAAGTAAAAAACCTTAAAGATACTAGATTGATTGGTTATGGAGCGATGTTGGGAGAAGGATCTCTTGCACTTGCAACAACAATTGCAGCTGCTTGTGGTATTGGGTTGTACATAGGAATTAATCCAGAATCACATACACACGACCTAAGTACATTTTCATCTGCAGCAAATTTAAGGTTAGATACTTTTCCAAATAGTGTAGCTGCACTACTGCACTACTCAATCATTGATATATTTAATATTAAAGGCAATTCTATTGAATTATTCAATGGTTTAAGAACATTTGTGATTATTGTAATGATTTCATTTGCGGCAACCACTCTTGATAGCGCAACACGAATATGCAGATTTATGATTAAAGAGCTAGGAGAAGCTATTCAAATAAAGTTTTTGAGGAATAAATATATTGGAACGCTACTTGCAATTTTTCCTGCTATGATGCTTCTTATAGTTGAAATCAATGGAGTTTCTTTAGGTAAGTTTTTATGGCCCCTCTTTGGTGCAAGCAATCAAATGCTTGCAGCTTTAACTCTTATGATTCTAGCTTTTTATTTTCAAACAAAAGGACTTAAAAAACTTTTAATTTTAATCCCCATGATTTTCATTAGCTTTATTTGCATAACATCCTTCATATTAAATTTTAGCAATGATGTCATAAATCATCATATACTACTTCTTATTATTAACGGTCTTTTGTTGGCATTAATTATATGGCTACTAATTGAGGCAGGCTTACACTATAAAAAAATAAATTCAAAACGATGAAAAGCGGAGGTATATACATACATGTGCCCTTTTGCACTGAAAAGTGTATTTACTGTGATTTTTACTCACTTCCAAACCAAGAACAGAATATTAAGCCATTTGTTAATAGCCTTTGTAAAGAGATAAGGCTAAAATCTAAAAAAATAAATATTGATTGGAAAATAGATACAATATTTATTGGAGGAGGAACCCCTAGCTTATTAAGCGAATTTGATTTAGATAATATTATATCAACAATATCAGGAAATTTTGATCTAAAAAACTTAAAAGAATTTACAATAGAAGCAAACCCTGGGGAATTTGATTATCATAAAATGGTAAATTTTAAATCAATGGGAATAAACCGTATATCCTTTGGATTTCAGAGTTTAAACTTAGATTTATTAAAATTTATGTCCCGATGGCATACCCCTGAAGAATCTATAAAATCTTATGAGAATGCTCGAAAAGCAGGCTATGAAAACATTAATATTGATATGATATTTGGAATACCTGGACAATCGAACAATGTTTGGAGTGACAACTTAGAAGCTGTAGCAAATCTTGAGCCAGAACATATTTCAGCATATTCTTTAACTGTAGAAAAAAGAACTCCTCTTCAACGTCTTGTTGATTCTAACAAAATTAAAATGCTTGATGAGAATATAGACCTTGAAATGTTTAACCATACCATCGATTTTTTAATTAGCAAGGGATACAATCATTATGAGATATCTAATTACTGCAAATCAAAAAAAGAATGTCTTCACAATCTACATTACTGGAATAGAGACCCCTATATTAGCTTTGGTCCCTCTGCACATGGATTTAGCAATAATACTAGATACTGGAATTCTAGAGACTTAAATAATTACATGCAAAACTTAGAAAATAATAAGCTTCCAAATTATGATTCAGAAACTTTAAATCAAGAAAATATTTTCAATGAATTTATATTGAACAATATAAGAATAAATACCGGAATCAGCATTACGCAAATAAAGAAGGATTTTAATCGGGAAACCCAAAAAAAATTATTAAAGATAGCCAACGAATGGGGAGACCATTTGATTATAAAAAATGACCAAATTAAGCTATCAAGAAAAGGTATGGCAATTGCAGATGAAATTACGCTCGATTTAGCAACTAGTTTCGTTTCTAACCTGTAAAGGATTTGTAAATGGGTCGATAGGACATCCTGCGTGAGTACACTCTCTACTTAAAACAGTAAACTTGTTATTGCTTTTTCTATAAATCAAGAAACCCGTACCATCAATTTCATTGGATTCCAGGTCAATATAGCCCCCGACATCAGAAATCTCAGGAAAATCATCAATATTAATAGTAAAGCTGTTTTCTTGATTTTGAGGATCTATAATTAGAAGATCTTTATCTGAAAAATTTGCCTGATATTTTTTTAAAGGACTATCTGCACTACCCACATAAGGCTGTTTTACAACTTCACCCTCAATATTAAAACGAGCACCGTGACAAGGACACTCTGAATAGAGCTCAGAAGAATCACAGTCTTCAGATCGAATAAGAGCATCACATTTAGTTAAAGAAGTGACTACAACAGGTAATAGCATATAGCCACAAACTGCTTTTGAGGTTTTCAATATGAAAGCCCTTCGTGTAATTTTGTTACTTTTCAACATAACTCCTAAATTGATTTATAGGGCAATATAAATTGCATTTAATTATTATTAGATCAGATATTGGTGTAAATAGTAGAGAAGGTCTTTCAACTTTATGATCGCTTAAATAAACATTAAAATTAGCCTCACCTCTTAGATATTCATCTTCTGCAAAAATAGATGCATTAAATAACACTTTTTTTTCAACCCCATGAAAGTCAATAGTTCCTTTTAAATTGATACTATCTCCAACAGATAATGCTTTATCATTAATGGGAAATGGCTCAGAATGGAAGGTTACATATTTATATTTGTTTGACTCAACATAATAAAGCATGTTTGAATCTCGATTAGAGCTACCACTATCAAATGAATCTAAGGGTATCTGAATTTTTATCAAACAGTCATCCAAATTTCGACAAACAATCCCGCCTTTAAATTTGGTACTAACACCAGTCCAATTATGAGCTGGATGACTCCCAACATAGCTAACTTCAGACTTAATATCAAACGGTACTATTAAATTATCTTCGGATAAAAAAACGAAGTGACAGATTAATAATAGTAATTTCTTATCCATCATATTAAGGTTACCAAAAAAGACAACAAATAAGTTGCAAAAACTATATTCCCCACATCCTTATGCAAATCATAGTAGTAATCACTATGGCAAGAGCTATTTGCAGTCTGATAGCCTAGTAAAGGCTGAAGAAGCATACCTGAAAAATGAACAATGGATAAGAGCCTGTGAATATTCATAGAGGAGACTCCCTTATCATATTTTAGAGCAGGAGGAGACAAAATAGAAAGACCAGCAGATGTCATATAAATACTAAATGTTGCATAACCTAAAGTCTTATGTAAATCCGATCTATTTTGATAATCTTTGTCCATGTTATAACCTAAATAATATTGATAGCTCATTAAGCCTAAATTAATCAAGGCACTTTTTTGATGCAATTGCATCATATTACGCCTTAACTCTAGCTCACTCAACCTACTTTTTGGAGCAATATTTAATTTCCTTACAAGGCCATTTTTAGACCACAAAATATTTTTAACAAAAGGCATATTTTTAGGGAGACTATCATTTAACTGTAGATTTAAAGAAGGATTCTGCTCAATCTCATCGTCAAAAAACTGAGCATTTAGAATAGAAAGTATAAAAAAAACAATGAAAAATTTATTCATCTAATATATCATTAATCACAACAATCACATCTAAAACGTTAATTAAACCATCATTATTTACATCTGCTATCTGATAATTAGGGTCCTCTAATCCAAAAATCATATTTACCATTATCACAATATCTAAAATATTAACAAAGCTATCAAAATTAACGTCACCAATAATAAAATCCACTAATGAGCTTGTGGCACACGACTCAGTGGATATTTCAGATTGTGAAGTATCATACACAGCTGAAACAGAATAACAGTACTCAACACCTCCCAAGATCTCAAAATCATAATAATAGGCCTCAGAATCAAAGTGAATAAAATCTCCATCTCTAAAAAGATAATAACCTACAATTTCACGATTAACAATTTCATCAAATATGTTTTCATTAAATGGTTGTACAGTTCTATGTGAAAAATTATTTTCAAAATCATTATCATTGAAATTGTCACCACCATTGATACAATCTTGATACGCGTTCTCACAAATTCCATCCCAACTAAAATCACAACAGTATGAATCAATTTCAATCACATAAGCATAGCAGTTATCAGAGTATGGTGATTCTGCATTACAATCAAATTGCATGACCTCATCCCACTCTACGTAAATACTACCATCATCTTCCGAAATGGCTAAAATATTTTGAGGTACTGCTAAACCAGAGTCTATTTCAAGTCCAATTATAGCACTAAAAGTAAGAGAAGCACTATCAGGGCACAGATTTTCATTACACCAATTCTCACTTACGGAGCTAGGCCCCCAATAAACTGTAAAATCAACTGATGTTCCGGGCGGAGTATTTTCATTTGCAAAAACCTGAAAATATCCACCATAAGTGGCATTAGCATCAATACCATAAAAAATATTCTCATCATTACCACCTAGTATTTCAACGAAAGGACTATCAGTTTCAATAGATGCTCCTGGATACCAGCCAAAACCAGCAGATCCTACATTTAAAAGATCTATCTCAATTGCTGCACTCTCTCCAGCATCCCAAATACCATCCAAACCATTATCTATAAGAACTGGATTTGCTAAATCAAAATTAGGAGCATGAATCAAAACACTAAAGCTACTTTCCCAACTTTCATTTTCAGATGAAAAAGAGGCATTAAATGAAGCAAAATGTTGATCAGGGGCATTACCTGCAACAATGAATACTATTGGCTCTTCTGTAGGTCTAATCTCTCCAGCAATCCCATAAGAAACGAATGTATCCCCATCTATCATATTTATATATGGGTCATCAGATTCAACATTTACACTTAAGGGATTTACATTCTCAGTACCAACATTTTCAACAAACAATGTCAAGTCAACCGTGTTTGAAGCTTCTACGTATTGATTAAAGTCAGAATCTTGGTTAACTTCATAACCAGAATAAACAAAATAAGCACCATCGGGAGCAACCACTGTAATTTCTGATTGATATGGGTAAGTATTGAATGAAGTTACAACTAGCTCAATTTGACCTGGGCTTATCTGCTCTGGATTAAGATTCATAATTGCCACACCGCCTTCAGAGTAAGCAGAACCAAGAAGTACACCATCCCTAGATATGGCTGCTAAAGCACCATTAAC
>MDSV01045376.1_pt1 | contig 30489 bp, 42 predicted proteins | sample 810851 | NCBI WGS metagenome assembly MDSV01 (sample SAMN05326640, study PRJNA326480) | marine metagenome | isolation source: seawater | place: Atlantic Ocean: North East | collected 2012 | reverse complement strand
TCATCCACCGAAGAGCAGTGATGCGGTTGCCAGCTCCAGCTTCGATCACATCCGTGATCTGAGCCTTAAACTTAGCGAGGTCTGCCTTCTCAGCGGCTTTCTCATCCGCGTGGGCTTTCTCAGCCGCATCAGCAATGCGATCAGCTTCGCGCTCAAGTTCCTCGCGGCTCATCGAAGCGAAGTCATAATGGCGACCCTTCGTACCATAAGCGGTCTTGTGCTCTTCATAAATGAAGATTTCAAGATCCTTGCGGGGAATGTCATTTAATTCAACTTGCATATTTTTGTCCTCTTTTTCACTATATATACATTATCAAACATTTTCGTAATTATGTCAACAACAAAATTACTTCACCCAAATTGCGGACTCACCAGGCGAAATAACTTCCATGCCATTATCAACGATAACATCTTCAGAGATGTTGGTCCACACAATGTCCGGGCTACCAGCTTCGCGATTGGTGACATACTCTTTCTTTAGAATGCCTTCATCAACCAGATTGCCCATAGTGCGCAGGGTTGAATCAGAACTCCAACCCATTGCTGTGACCTTTTCAGTCCGCACTTCTGGTTTCCCTGAGAGCGTCCAAACGAGCAGGTATTACGATATGAGCGTTGCAAAGACCACAAGCTCGGCCCTCTGCAACAGGCAGGGCATTATGACCTCCGTCCCATCCAGTTGCATCTGGGGTTATTACTGACTCGCAAATTGAACAGGTTTTGGTTGACATTACGATGCTCCTTCAATAATTTCCATTGCCTTTGATGCAGACCACGCTTCGTTCCACATCTCTTTCTTCCAGACTGCAAACGCATCAATTGTGCTGTTTTTTACAGCGTATGGGTTCTTCTCAATGAAGATCAACACTTCCTCAAAAGTCATTCCGAGGTATTCTGCTTGTTTTTTCAAAACAGTAGTTGCGCCTTTGAGTTTCATTATATAATCTCCTTATTTTCAAAAACCAAACCATCAAGAGTAGTGAAGCCAAAACTGTCAACTACAGAAGCAACACCATCTTCATCAACAATAACATCACCAACTGAAACACTAAACATCGGAGCAAGGCGCTCAATGTTCTCTTCAGGACCCATGTTACCAACATGGAACACACCTTCTAGGTTGTCAGCAGTAATGTTACTAACATGACTGTAGAGGTAGGATGCAGTCTTAACATCTGCAATCCGCTTTTCAGTACTATCATCACTAAATGGTGAAGTAGCAGCTAATTTGTGCTGATAGAAAGCAGGAACAACACCGTTACGGTTGTTGACTTCGTCAACCTGCTCATTTGAAAGGTGAATTTGATGTATTGCGTATTTCATGTTTTTTCCTAATTGTTGATCTCTTACTCTATTATAATCGGACATATCGGTAATTAAGTCAACAGTTATTTTCATAAAAACACAATTATTTTTTGGTGGAGGCGAGCGGAATCGAACCGCTGACCTTCTGGTTGCAAACCAGATGCTCTCCCGACTGAGCTACGCCCCCGCAAGAATATCGCAAATAACCTTTTGCTTCTCTTTTGAGATATATTCATGGCATGGTAAGATTGTCACGTCCGTTTGATGCCAATCTGGATAATCGTTGGTTGCTGTAGGTCCAAACTTGTATACGTTTCGAAAATCTGGTAATTCGCGAATCTGCACTTTTGCGTCCCACAGAGCTTTGTGCTTTTTAGCGCTGAGATTGGTTACTGGACAATTGAAATATATCTTATTATTTGGCCGTTCACCTACTTCGCGTTGATTACCAATACCCGATCCGGGACCAAGAGCTTCATAAAATGATTTGGCAATCTTTGTTCTTTGTTCTCGAACACCAGTCTCTTTTATAATCTTCATATCTTCAACACAAGCAGCAGCTTCTGCAATAGACATATATTCCTTAGTACCAGGACAAATGGGTGCCATTACTTCTGTGTTGCTAATCAACTCTCTAGTAATCCCGTTAGAGAAATATGCTTCAAAGAATTCTTTGTATTGCTCGCCCTTATATGCTAGACCACCACCCTCTTCTATTGAACCTGGTGATTTGAACATTCCAAAACTGAAAATTAAAAAGTCGCTATATTTTCCTGTCTCAAATTCCATGTTCTCGCCAAGACTAGGACATTGAGCAACGTCTTCAATAATAATTGTATCTGGGCCAACTATATCTCTTACTTCTTTGACGTTTTGAATGTCTCCCCATAGATGTACCAAAACCAACACATCAATCTTGTGATGGTTTTCTCGTAGCCAGTCTATGTCAATCCAGCTACCAACATCATGTGGGGCAATAGGATATGTTGCCATCTTTCTACCGGTTGCCATAATGATACCAGGAAACGCACACCACCCATATACAGGATGATAGATTGTATCGCCTGGATCGGATACAGCAGAAAGAACTGCTTGAAAAGCAGAAGACCCGCTTGCTGTAAAATTCCAATTAGAGTGGTCTGGATATTGAGGCTGGAGTGCCGGTATCATAATTTGATTCACTATCGCTCTGTTGACAACACTTTGCCCCCCATATTCATCATAGGCAGACACAATAGCATCCCGGTATCTTTGCATGTACAGTGTCTTCCTTGCAAAGGTAGGAAAGTATGGTACAATGTCTTCTGATGTAGTTATATAAGTCATTTATTTTCCTCCTATTGATATTTAGAACCATACAAACAAAAATGGCATAATAATCAACGGCAAGGCTAGCTTAGCAGATAACAGTGCCGTTTCCATTGGATCAGCCTTAGCAATACGTGCTGCAGCAAAAGAAGATATGGCTACAGGCGGTGTTACCATTGAAAGGATGCTGAAATACAAAACAAACATATGAGCAGCTATTGGACCTATACCGGCGTCTATTAGAGACGGAGCTAGCAGAACAGCTACTATGAAATATGCAGACAGTGTTGGCATTCCCATACCAAGCACAATACAGAGAACTGCAATCATTGGCAATAGAATATAAAGATGTCCTCCTGATGCTTGCAATAATAAGGCAGAAAGACTAAATGCTAGTCCCGTCTGTTCCAGTATTCCTATAATGAATCCTATAGATGCTCCTAGCAACAATAACGGTGCCAGATCGTTTGCTAGCTCTGTCAACAAATTTTTAACATTAGGGATCTTTAATTCAGACCAATAATCAGCCTTAAAACTTGCATCGCGGTTTCCTGCAGGAGCAAAAAATAATAACACGGCATAAAATATCAGGGCCGGGACAATTGCCCACAAAGCAATATCCCAATAATCAACTTCTAATAATTCAGCCATCAAGAATGCTGTGGCTCCCATTATAGGAGGTGTTAATTGTCCACCCGTTGATGCCACGGCTTCATAAGCAGCAGCTTTGGCTCTGCTATATCCATTTTTGATCATCATAGGAATTGTTAACTGACCTGTCGACATAACATTAGCAACAGCGCTACCACTAATACTACCAAAGATAGCTGATGATATAATTGCTACACGGGACGGTGAGTTTACTCTACTAATAACAAAATCAATTAACGCCTTTGATAAACCAAAGTGTGTAATAATTTTACCAGCCAATATAAACAAAAAGACTGTGTCTACCATAACAATAATACAGATACCTAGCATCGACGTATTATCAAAAAATAAAAATGGAATGAGTTGTTTAAAGTCTAACTGTAGACCCGTCAATGGAGGCGGTAATAGATGTCCTAATAGTGCGTAGGCAAAAAAAGATAAAAGCACTATTGCAAATGCACGGCCACTGGTCTTCCACACAGAGTGTATTAACAAGGCAACTAACGGCACTGCTATAATTAATGTTGATATATTTCCGAGCTCGTTGATACGTACAAACCAATCAAACTCCCAGGCAAGTATCGCTCCTGTAATTAGTAATGGTACACGTAACAAAGGATATACCAAAGCTAGGCATGCCATCACAATCATCATGTACCATTGATCATCGGTTGTTTCTAAACCAATCATCAAATCAACATCAATGACGTTAAGTATTAATAATAACGAAACTAGCAGCGCGGACGTTGTGTCCGACACTGCTAGCTTATAGAGTTCGTGCGAGAGTATTTTAATCATTTTCACTGGTGGAGGAAACCCCACCCATTGTTCAAGTTGAGGCATCTTACTTCACTGTAAGGTTTAACTCCTTGAGTGCTTTCAATGCTCCTGGATGATATGGAACACTAGATCCAGATACTCTGCCCATTCGTTCTTTCCTAAAGTTTCTAGCCATAGGACTTTTCTGAATTTGCTTTTCTTGGTTATATATTGCCATCACTACATCATATACTGCTTCATCAGAAACATCTTTACCTGCCCATATAGCCCAAGCAAAACGCATAACGGCAATGTCTTCCTTGACAGTTTTACCATCTGCTTTTAATGTGACGTAATCAAACACATCGTTTGTATAACGCGCAACAGCTTCTTTTGCACATTTGGTATTAGTGTCCATTCCAATGTAACGTAGACCACCAGGAATCGTTGCATGGAACTTTCGAATATAACCAGCGCCTTTTGTTCCCACTAGAACATCGATTCGATCTTTCTTGAACAACCCAATTGCTTGCTTATGATTAGCTGTAGGAATTGGTGTAATATCTTTCCACGTTAGACAGGTATTAGCAATATACTTTTCTACAACTAGTCCCATCTGTGGATGTACCTTATAGCCTGCAGGCACTCTTTTTCCTTTAAGATCAGCATGTGATTTGATGCCGCTAGACTCGCGTACAAACAATCCTGATTCAAAGTCAAACAATGCAGCTACCAACCTAAGATTATCCATCTTTACTGTTGATGTTCCATATAGCGCATTGCGGAACCAATATGGTGCAATGGCATTTGAAATACCAAAATCTAGATTTCCGTTGTGAACACGTAGCCCATACGCCTTACCACTACTGTGAGGAATTGGCACTAGCTTGTGTTTACCTTCTGCGAGAACTGCTTTTGAAATTATAGCGGCACCACCAGCAATGGCTGAACCTTTAGTAATTCCAATCGTGTACGTTTCTGCCGATGCTGATGTAACGGCAAACATGACGGCCAAAAGACCGAACATAATTTTTTTCATAATTTACTCCTAATCTACTAGTCTTTATCGCTTTTTACCAATGTTGTATTTTGCGGTTAATGTCCAATCCCCCTTCTCCTTGAACGGGAGAATTTTAATCTGGCTCAACGGGGCAATTGGATCTAGTTCTTGTGCACTATCAATCTTAACTAATCCCCACTCGGTAAGTAGGTTGACGATAGTGTTGCGCCGAGCCTCATCATTCTCACTAAAATTGGTTGGTTTACCATCTAGTGCGAATAATTCTTTGAAATGTACTATATAATATCTACCTTGCTTATGCAAGATGTGACATGATTGGTACAGTGTTTTATCTTTTCTGGAAGCGACACCTATGCGTGTCAACGTTTCTCTTACTTTGAGGAAATCATCATCATCCTTCAGAGACACTTCGACCATATTATCTACGGAGACATCCATTGTTATTATCTCACTCCACCTTTATGTAGCTCATCTTTTAACTTTGCAATTTGCTCACCCGATAAAATATCCATTGCGACTTTGGTCTTTTCATTACTATAACCATAATATTCTTGTATTATATCAAAATCGTTGTGCTCATCAGGTTTGGCCCATTTGCTAAATCGCTTTCTAGGCCTGATGATATTTATAAGAAATTCATATTGGAGCTTATTGTCTAAATCGTGCTTCTCGTTCATAGCATTGGCAGCGTATATAGTATCAATAAAATATGAGAATTGACGGTTTGCCATATAAGGGTTGTATCCCTTTTCAGCTAACTCATCATTTTCAGTATCGACCATAATGTTCTTATGGTTATTAATACTATTAACATAATCAAATGGATTGCTCATCACCTAGCACCTGTAATTCCACACACGTTACGCCAATCGCTTTCCGCCACATCAAAGACAATAGCTAGCCTATCATCTCCTCCTATATTGGTTGAACTATGAATTTCCTGATTATTAAACCAGAACAAATCACCCTGCTTGTACCGCCTGCTCTCACCATTCACAGTATACTCATAATCGCCTTGTAATACAAGATGGAATCTGTCTTTTCCAATATAATAAGGACCACCGTCTATATGTGGTTGGACAGACTCTCCAGGAGGTAATACAGCTACAGAGGCTCTATAGTGTTGTCCCCCATACATTTCATGGAACCATTTGAGAAAACCTCTTATTGGCTGACTTTCGTTATATAACCGATCATTATACACTTCCATGTAGCATGAGCCAGGATACTGCATATGAATAAAATCATCTTCTGCTGTCAGTGGAGTGTGTTCTGGTGATCGTATTGGTATTCGACGTGTAGCTGCCTGCACATGAAATGGCGTATATATAAACGCTTCGTCAAACTCAATTTTTTGTATAGAGTCTATCAATTCCTGTGTTGGTAAACCCTGTTCAAGTTTATGTTGATTTAGAATCATACTCACAATTACCACTTTGACATTTACATCTCTCTAACCAATCGACGTCGATATCTACACCACCAAACGTCACCTGCTGAGGATTAATAACCATTCCCCTTACCTTACAAAGATAAGGACTTATTTGAATTGACACTCCGCCATTATTTCTGTCAGACATGCAACTAGATTAACCTCCTGGTCAGCTACAAAAGCCGCTTTATATTGATAATCTCCTAATGTTAATACCAACTGAGGAATGCTCTGTTCCTTCATATGTTCACTAGCCGTATCATATAAACGCCTAAAGATAACAGCTGTATCATTATCTATATTAGTTCCAACCCATTTGCGCATATTTTTCCAATCTTTTTTCTTCATAAGATCAATGAGCGCTTTAAACTGTTCGTCAGAACTTATCGATAGAATACCAGTATCTATCAATCCAACTTTACTATATCGTTGAAGTTCGTTGAGGACCTTTCGCCAATCAGGAAAGTATCTTGTAATAATCTCAACAAGTACGGGAGTCTCATAGGGGATCCCCTCTTCTTCGAGAATAGAAACAACACGAGCTAAAAACAACTTAGCTAGCGCTGGCTTATCTTTACCAGGAATCCTGAACTCTATCGTACTACATCTAGATTGAAGAGCAGGGAGGATTCTATTCTTAAAGTTGGCTGTTAGAATAAATCCACAGTTCTTTGAGAACTCTTCCATAAAGTTACGCAAGGCTGGTTGTGTAGTATTTGCATTGAGATAATCAGCCTCGTCAAGGATTACATACTTGCGCGTCCCTGTCAAAGAAACAGAAGATGCATAGTCTTTAATATCATTACGTAGCGTGTCAATGTTGCCGTTCAACGAACCGTTGATGACTAGACAATCATATCCACATTCATTCAACATGGCTCGAGCCGCTGTAGTCTTACCTACACCAGGCCCGCCAGATAACAATAAGTTTGGAATACCATCAGATACAAAAGACTTGAATTGAGCCTTTATGTTCTCAGGTAAAATGCAATCGTCTATAATAGTCGGACGATATTTCTCAACCCAAAGAAACTCACCCTTGTTCTTCTCCGTCACTAACTTGTTCATCTTCACTCCGTCCATCATTTAATTTACCCTTGATGGCTGTTCTCAATCTACCAACGCCCTCAAGCTCCTCACCGGCCCAGGCACCACGCTGTGCACCCATATCAATTAAACCAATACAAGCCGATAACAATTCTTTAGTTTCCTCATCCATCATACTTGCTTTCATGTTCTGTAGCTATCCAATACTCAACCATCCCATCCACAGACTTAAAGTTAGAAATGCCTTTCTCTGCAATAGTCACGTTATAAGTGAGCGGCAATAGACGTAGATTGTCTACAGAGAAGATAAACCTAAACCGTTCACTAGACTTTGCAACCTTAACATGATATGTGTTTGAGGCAGCGTTCTCTGTATTAACAGCTTTAAGTAATACATCAGTTCCATCCGACTCAACAACAATAGTAGTCAGCTGCATAACTCGAGCCGCTTGCATGACCTGCTTTAACTGACTATCCTTCAACTCAAATGTTACAGCCTCGTCTTCAATCTCAAGATTCTTTTCAGGCGGAGCGTCAATCATAGCTTCTTCAGCAAAGTAGTAATTACTAACATGGCCGCTGCCATTACTAATCTTTACGTGCTGATGCTGAATATCAATATCAGGCTCGTTAAATAAACTAAGAACACCAAGAAATTGGTTTAGCTCATAGATAGCAAACCTCTCTGGTATCTTTTCTTCTATATTAGCAATCGCCAATATATTCCTTTTAGGAGATAATGTCTTAATAGTACTTCCCTGTGGAAAGATTAACGATTGGTTAATCGTAGAAAAGTTCTTTAACACATCGATGGTTTTCACACTTAGTTGCATAATATCCTCACTTTTTCTTTTTCTTCTTGGTGTGAGGTATTTGACTTGGGTCAGCAGTAGCTGTTGCTCCTACCTGGGCCAAGTCTGCAAGACTCCCACCAAACATATAAGATCCTTGATGAGTCAGTTTCATCCAAGGACATAGCCAAATTTTAATACCAATCTTCCGAGCCCACTGACAGAACATATAGTCTTCTGAAAGGTATCGTTTTGAATCAGGATCAATCAATGCATCGAAGTAACACATAATCTCTCGTGAACCATCAAAGTTCTCTGTTCTAATATGATCCGGCTTATACATCAAATCTGGATATGCTTTAGCATATCTTTCAAAGGTCTTACGCTGGATCATCATAAATCCAGTACCACCTTCTAGCACTTCTGCCGGCTCGTCAATACGGATCTCTGTTCCTCCTTCAACTGGATTAAATACATAATCACCTACGTACTTGTCGAGCTTATTAGGATTCTCATCTGCAAATCCTTTATCCACAGCCATCTTAATCTTTTCCCAAGATATTGTTTTCTTAGGATAAGGGCCACAAACAATGTCTTTGTCAGAATTAGGGTCTGCTATAGCAGCAAGGGCTAACACATCATTAGGATCAAATCCAATGTCAGAATCTATAAACATCATGTGTGTATATTCTTCGTTGCGTAGAAACTCGTCTGCAAGATAGTTTCGAGCTCTAGTAATAAGCGATTCATTGAATAAGAAGAAAAACTTCACATCAATCTTATGAGAAGCTGCCATCAAAGATAAATCACAGCTCGACTTTGTAAACTGCCCACCACACATGCCACCATACATAGGCGTAGCGACAAAAATCTTTCGCTTACGCATTTCATTAATATCAACAGATATTTCCATTATTCTTCTTCCTTCTTTTCAACATAAACGCCATCTTTAACTTCCCAGTTAGAGTGGCCATTAGCAAAGTAGTATGGAGGTTGTTTTTCTTCTTCTTTATCATAGAAGGTACCATATTTGTTATCGTGTTCTTTATCAACACCATAATCACCATCATACTGTTTCATACTCTCAGCCTTGAACAATAAGAATTGAGCAACACGAGTGCCTTTCTTAATTATAGCATCGCCCATCGTAACATGAAGAGCGCCAGCCATTACTCCACTATAACCACTATCATATAAACCAGACGTAATAAACAATCCATTACGATTCAGCGTTGACCTTGGAATAACAAAACCAGCCTCATTAGGTCCGAGCGTAATAATACCGCTCATAATAATTTCATACGTTCCAGGCTCAAGATACCAATTCTGAGTATCCTTAGCTATCTGAACTGATTCGCTACCTCGATGTTGTTTATGTTCCTCGTCGATAACAAACGTGTTATCCTTCATCCTGTGAATAGACTCAACTCTCAAGTCTATTGCGTTTGGTTGAACGTCACCAGGCTCAAAACGGGATAGAGTCGACTGAGTCGCTTGACTTGCCAGATGTATCAGCATCACTTTCCTCCATAAATGCAAAATGATAAGTCAAGATAGCATAATGTATTAGCTTGAGCAAATCCTTTTTATTTTTACCATTCTTTTTACCAAAGCGCATAGCGTACTTAATTAAAGTACCCATACACATCTCTTCAGCCATATCAAGGCTATCCCAAACATCAATCGTCTGGATATCTTTCTTACCAACATAATGCTGATTATAGGTAGATGAAATATATTCGTTCACCTCCCTGAGAATCACATCTTCGTTATATTTCATTCACACATCCTGTCAATAAAGTTCATATTATAATACGCATCGTCAATTAGGTTATTATCCTCCGTTGCAAAATCAAAGTCAACTTCTTTCTCGAATTTCCCTTTCATCATACCAGTAGGCGAATCGTCAAACCTAATACCATTCAGACCAGCCCAGATAGCAGCACTACTGTCCCATGTAGTAATTACTTCGTGGTGCTCTTTAACAAGACTAATTTCATTAGGACCATCAACCATTCCAAGAAAGTGAATCTTCTTATCATACTCAAAGAATCCACGCTGGCCAATCATCTCCATCCATTTCCACCGAGCCATAAACCGTTGTAGCTTATTGCCTGATTCAACATTGAACGCTAGAGGAATGTTAAGAATACTAACAGCAATATAATCAATGTCGGGATGAGAAAATCCCCACGCATAACCAGCCATCAAATCTTCAATATCACCCACCTCGCTCTGAGGACAGAAGAATGTACCAAACCCAGCATCCTTTAGCTTAGGGATCATATCCTCAGCAGCAACCATAGTTTTTCTTCCAGCTTCTGTAGGATAGTCGGACATCACAACATAATCAGCATTAACCAATCCAGCCATATCAATTAGCTTCTCTGTAGGATACATTGGCTTCTTCTGCTTATACATTTCAAACGCACTATTGTCCATGATGATTGTATTACCATCATCTTCAGACAAGTTCATATAGAAAGTACGGTAGTTCTGATCTTCTTCAATCAAATGGGCTAACACTAAATGTGTTTGTTTATTCTCAACCATCTCAAGATGTTGAGTGGGGCAAATATGACAAAAATCAATCGTCGACATTATATAAGATCCTCGCTCCGTTTTCACCGTCTTCCGATACAGAGATAGCCATACGGCGACCAGGATACCTCTCTTTGATCTTAGCATGTAGCTCATCCGAAAGCATCTCACATGACTTATAGTCAACGGAGAACTCGCCTTCGTATAGATTCATCAACCAACGCTTAAATTGAATGAATTCAATATCGCGGTCATCGGTAAACACTTCGATGTCGACACGAAACTTAAAAATATGACGATGAGGATGGGCTAGAAAACTAACATCATATTCATCATTCGTCTTGAGCTTAGGGTCATCAGCAGCTGCTGGATAGCAATGCATCCCTTCCTTCTCAAACGTCACCCAAACAAAACTATCCATAATCTACCTCCATTTAGGACCTAAGGTCCACATTACTAAAGATTTACGTTCACCCCATTCGACAGGAGTCACCTGATGATAAACAAAAGAAGGGAAAACAATCACGCTTCCCCTTGGTCGAATTTCGTTAACACTATAATATCTGTCTTCTCCAAAATGAGGTCCACGGTCTATTTGAAACTCTCCACCACTATATTCACCTGGGTCTGTTAGATTTACAGTCATACTTAATTTACGAACTTTACCGTCCCATTCTGGATTACGTGTCCACGTGTTATCAACGAACTGAGGGTTACCACTTAATCCTGGAATTAATTCACCATCATCATCTCTCAAATAAGCCTCGTTGACGTGCCCTTCGTTCTTCTCATTAAATAATTTATACGCACCCCACTGACCATCACAGTGCCACCCATAAAATTGACCTTCGCCAGACACGCCTTTTGATTTGTATTCAGTATACTGCAATTGTTCTGAATAGTCAACATCATATTCCCATCCAGCACTAGTATTTGCTTTGTGAAGATATTCGTGCAGAACCTTATAGATCCACTCATCAGAAAAAAACGACACATAACTATCTCGTTGAAATGCATCGTCAAGATTAATGCCAGCCTGAATCATTTCTTCTTTTGTTTTACCAGCACCACTTACTTTTCTTTTTTGTTCTGATTCACCAATATTGCGAACAGAGCTTTTGCCTCCTACTTGAGCAATAACTCCTTCGTCGCCATATTTAATTTTTTCTTCAAACATTCTATCTTGACCACGTGCAATAATAGCATCGCAGACATCATCATCTATTGCTCCCTGGAAGAACCAATAATAATCACTCAACAACATTATACACCTATTAGATTGCCCCACATATATGTGTGAACTCTTGCTGCAACATTATAACCGCGTTCAAAAGCCATCCTAGCAACATCACCGTCAACTAGCTTCTGGCCTTCTACTGTAGCACCTACTGGCATAACCCATATAGGATAATTAACACCAGCATCACGAAAAGCAGCGACTGCCTGGTCTAATTCATCCCACGCCTCTTTATGAGGAGTCAATACAAACTTCAATTGACCCTTATTAGATAAACGGTGGTATTCTTTAACAATTAATGGATTAATAGCTTTATCAGCTTTCTCACCAGCTACGTGCCATAGCTTTGGACTTATACTAAAAAACAACTCCCCATTATGTAATCCTTTATTATTATAGAACTCGATGAACTCATCGCTCAATGCCTGTGTGCCGTTAGTTTCATATGTAACACTGGCTGGTTGATTGCTCATCCAACGAAAAGACTTCATTACTTCAACAGAAGCCTCTTGTGCATGCTTCATTAAAGGTTCACCACCTGTAAAGCACATATGCTGATGCAGTCCATTAGGATGCTTAAATAATCCTTCTGGGTTATGCTCATTCTTCATCGAGTCAGTAATTCGTCCAGCTACTTGGTCGGCGGTTCCTTTTCGCTGGAGTCCTTTGAACTTTTTAGACCATGAATACGAACTGTCACATCCATATTCGAATACTGGTAGTTCCTCCATTGTGCTGTATTTGCTGACATCGATATCTTTGTATGGTAACTTGTATGTAGATTCATCTGTTGGATCCTCTTGGCCAAAGCCATTACATTGCAAATTACACATAAAGAACCTTAGCCAGGCTGTAGGCACTCCAGTGTAGTTTCCTTCACCTTGTACAGAATGAAATATTTCACTATAATGAAATTCGTTCAAAGTTTGTCCCTCATTTCACTTATACGGGTCTCCATAACAGATATTGCTGTATGAATATGACCGGTATCATGGTCTCTAATTAATGTTCTTAGATGCTCAACTTCTCGAACTAGATGCTCCATATGGGTCACAACAAAGCTCTTATCTTCCCACACATTACTCATTAAGCAACTGCTTCGAATCTGGTATAAAAGATTCTTTTAATGCACCACAAACGGGACACTCATCTGGCGCGTGATCTCCTGTATGGACATGACCACAGTCCTCACAAATCCATTCTTTCATTATATCCTCCTAATTCAAGATCGAAAGACCTCTCGCAATGTTAAGGAACTCACGGCGGATATCTGAATCATCAGCAGCAAATACACCATCAACAGCAAGTGTACATGTACTTGATCCTGTATCTTGAATACCTCGGCTCTTCACACAGAAATGAACCGCTTCCATATAAACAGCCACATCAGGTGTTCCTGTTACAAACGAGATGGCTGCAGCGATCTGCTCTGTCAGCCTTTCTTGGACCTGTGGACGTTTAGCAAAGAACTCAACAATACGATTCAGCTTAGATAAGCCAAGAACCCTACCACGAGGAATGTATGCTACACAGGCCTTACCATCAATCACAACAAAGTGGTGTTCACAGTTCGACTGCACGTTAACATTACGTTCAACGACAAATGATCCCTGAGAATTTCTACCCATCTTGTTTTCAATTGTAGTACACTTAGGGAATTGGTTATAATCCAATCCCCAAAAGATTTCTCTAACCCACATCTTAGCGATCCGATTAGGCGTATCCATTAGTGAGTCATCTTTAAGATCGAGACCCAAAGCCTGTAGAGCAACGCCCATACATTCTTTGATAGTAGCAATCTTTTCTTCAGGGTCAGTATTCACCTCGTCGGTCATTGGTGTCTCGAGACCAATGCTTTCCAAATGATCCTTTACCTTTTGACCCAATACAGGATCAGCTTTATAATCGGGGTGGGACATTAATCAAATTCTCCATCTTCTCTGTGGCCAATTTTCATAGCCATGTTACTATCCGTTTCGCGGACCTCCACTTTGCAACACCATATACGATCTTGCTCTCCATAATCTTTCAAGAAGATTGTATTGACATACTCGTACAAGAATGTAGCGAGTCCCTCACAACCAGTCTTCTCAACTTCTGTAATCTTAGCTAAACCCTGCTCTCCGAGTTTCAATAGATGTTCTCGGTCAGGATCATCTTCTGCAACAAGCAAGGTGTGATCAAACCAGTCTTCAAGCAATTGCTTTAGAGGTCGAAGTCCTCCAAAGTCCATAACCCAGTTACGAGCATCAAGCGTTTCAGCCTCAAACTCAAAATGAAACGATAGCGCATAGCCATGAATCATATTACAATGCGAATCAGCTCGCCATTGCCTATATGCAACTGGTCCGAGATGACGATATGTCTTGGTTGAAATGTATTTAGTCATTGCTTCCTCCCTCATTTGAAGACGCAGAATGTTTTAAGAGGGATGAGTCTTTAGACCTCTTTCTATTTAGTCTCAACCATTTCTTTTCTTTTCGCTTAGCAGAATCTAAATGGATATTATTTGCTCTACGATGCATAGTCACTCCAAACATATGATCATATTCATGCTGGAATACTCTTGCCGACATTCCATTAAACTGCAGTGTATCGGTTTTACCATCCCAAGTAGAAAACCTAGCACGAATATTCTCTGGTCTCTTTATCTTGACAGACAAGCCAGGAAAAGATAAACAACCTTCTACATAATACACACTATCGCCAAAATAGTCAACGATATTTGGATTAAATACAGTCACATGAGTATTTGGATCTTTTGGATCACCAAAGCAAAAGAACTTAGAGTTCCAACCTACTTGATTAGCAGCACACCCTAAGGCATTATGATCCGTCAATAGCTTAGACATGCCATAATGAATTTTCTCTGCATCAAACTTCTCAAAGTCAAATGCTTCACACTCATCTCTAATAAACTCATCATCAAGACCAAAGTTATATAAAATAGACTCACGAATGGCCTCGGTTCGCTTTTGCATTTCTTCAGTGACTAGAGGGTCTTTGTGACTACCCAAATTCATATTCTTTTCTTGTGACATTTAAGATAAAACCTTGCAAAACTTTCCTCGGGTCTGCACCTTTATGAATCATAGCTACACTATGAGGTACGTTTGGAGGAGTCATAATTAACATATTCCGTTCTGGTTGTATAAAATGACAATCGCCAAAAAGCAATTGTCCGCCCCAGTTCTGATCCCACTTATCGTTTAAGTATAAGGTATAAGCTCCATTATACGCTCCTTCTTTTCCTTTGTCAACATGCCAATTGATATAACTGTAATTGTGATAATTATAAAACAATTGCGTGCTGAAGTGGTCCTGGTCAGTTGGCTCCCATGTATGCTTTAGAACTTCATCTACAACAGACTGTATAGGTTCAATAGGTGTAATATCAACATTGCAATTATCGCCCCTATCGTATAGCGTAGAGTCCTTCCATACAGTGTGATTGGTCTCAGGCCAATTAGCATTATCATATTGTGATAGAACGTCTTGAAAAGCAACCTCGTTAAGGGCGTTCTTAATTATTTTAACATCCATGCTACTCTATTACGTGTTGAGCAGGGGCAAGCGGATCTTCCACTTCTTCTTCAGCTCTTTCTACCAAAGCCTCTGCTACTGAAGACTCATACTCTTCGACATGATGTGCCACAGTGTACTTCAAACCTTGCTCAAGGGTAGTTGTAGGCTCCCAGCCTGTTAGTTCTTGTAGCTTTGTTATATCAGGCATTCTACGATTGGCTGATCCTTCTGGTGCAGGCTTCCTAAACGGCTCTGCATCTACTCCCAATTCTTGCATAATAATCTTGGCTAGCTCGAGCACTGTAAGCTCATCATTGCTGCCTATGTTTACAATCTCGCCCACTGCTTCTTTACAATGTATTAGGTTCACTATTGCTTCTACGCAGTCCTCTATGTATAACCAACTGCGCGTATTTTCCCAACCAAAAAGAGTATAATCTCCTTTTAGTGCTCTTTCGACAAATTCAGGTACGAAATGGTTCTTTTGTCTCGGGCCAAAGATATTATTTGGTCTAAAGATAATCCATGGTAGTCCACTTGCTATTACAGCTAGCTCGCCTAGAGCTTTAGATCCTGCATAACTCCATCGTAGATTCTTGGGGTCTGATACTACATGAGGCACATCCTCGTCAGTTGGGATAGCATAGCCAAAGTCTTCTACTGCTCCTGTAGCGCACTCGGGCGTCCCGGCATATACAAACAACGGTGGATTTTGAGAAAGCCTGTAATGCTTTAACAGGTTCAATGTTGATAGCGAGTTATCTAAAATAACATCAAAAGCCTTATTATAAAAGTCCTTAGTGCTATTATATGCAGCTAGATGAATTACGACATCAACCTCTGGGAATGCTTGATCAGCTAACTTTAGATCACCTGTATCTCTATCCCATTCATGCACCTCCGCTCTTGGCTGTTCTAATAGAGCCTCGACTAATGGTGCTCCTATAAATCCACTAGATCCTGTTACCAAATATCTCATAATGTTGTTGCCTCCTTTATCGTCACCATCAGCTCATGCAACTCGAGCAAGTCTTCTGTTATATTGTGTGGGTGATTGCCTATAAAAAACCCTCGCTTGTCTAGCATCTCTGCTATTGGACATCCATCGCTAGGCACAATAGCATCTTTATAGAATTTCATAACAGGCTGGTTCAAAAAGTTACCTGTCATAATTGGACGCAATTGAACACCTTGCTGCATCAAATGACTTACAAAATTATCTCTATCGTTTGTCAACATAGCAAAACCATACCAGCTACTTTTATGTCCCGGTAGCACTGATTGCAATTGACACCATTCTTTTGGATCAAACAGCTCTTTGAATAACTTTGCATTGCTTTGCCGTTGGGCTACATTTTCTTTCCACTTCTTCAATTGTACACTGCCAATGGCTCCACTCATCTCTAAAGGACGAACACTATAACCAGGCAACGCAAATATAAATGGTTCTTTGAAAGGATCTCCTTTCTTATTATACCACTCATTAACATCCGTCATGTCTCTAATCCAACCATGAGCTCTGAGAGACTTTAATATATTAGCAAGTCGATCATCATTAGTAACAATCATTCCACCTTCCATGGTTTGAAGGTGGTGGCTAAAGAAGAATGAATAGGTTCCCATATCTCCCATTGTGCCTGTAAATTGACCATCTACTGTGGCACCAAAACTCTCACAATTATCCTCAAGCAAAGCCAATCCGTGTTCGTCTGCTATCTGACGCAACGAATCTAAGTCGGCAGGATTACCTAAAAGGTTGACTGCTAGTATCGCTTTCGTGTAGGGATTGATGGCCATTTTAACAGCCATTGGGTCAATGTTCATTGTAGATAAACTGATGTCGACAAAGTTTAGTTTTGCACCAATTTGATGTACTGGTGAGTAAGTAGTAGACCACCCAACGGCAGGAACAATCACATTACAATTCTCCCATTTGTATTGTATCTTCGCCGCCGTTAACATTAATAGATTTGCTGATGATCCGCTGTTAACCATTATTGCATGTTCAACACCCATTTCGCGAGCAAACTCTTTTTCAAATTTTTCAACCTTACTGCCCATTGTATACATGTCAGATTGAATTACGTCTTGTATAGCATGTACCTCTTCATCACTCCAAGAGTTGCTCGCTAATGGATATTTCATTTTCTCATCCCTTCAAAAACCGTTACATCATACAGCTTATTATCCTCTACTATCGAAGAAAAGATTGAGGGTGCTAGTTCCATGTCATTAACCATGGCAGCAAAGGCTGCTGTATCTTTTGGTAAACAGTATCCACCAAACCCCCTCATTGATCTACTTGCTCTAAGATAGTGCCCATCAATGTTGCTTCTTTGGACCATTGCATCATAAATCTTTTGATAGTCAGCTCCAAGATTATCACACACCTCATAGAACCCATTTGCAAAAGTGATCCTAGCAGCGTTGTATACGTTGTTAAAGTACTTTGCCAATTCAGCTTCTATAGGCGCCATAACTCTCATTGTCTTTGGAATGTTTCCATGTGCATCTCTAACAACTTTGGTATGCTCACTCTTTTCTGATCCAATAATTAATACATCATGCTCTAAAACAAAATCGCTAGTCGCCGATCTTTCTCTGAGAAATTCTGGTACACAAACAATATTTAAAAATGGGAATTGGCTTTGGAGTGATTCTGTCGTTCCAGGGATTACAGTAGACTTTATAGCCACAACCCCTCCATAACCAATATCAACATATAAATCTGTTAATACTTGCTCAACAATGCTTGTATCACACGTACCATCTTCATTCATATCTGTTGGTACACATATAAACACTATCTCTGTGTGACGTATGTCTTCTAATCTTGTCCCATGCTTGGGATCGTGAAAGCTCATATCGTTATCTATTTGACCAAGCCCTTCGTAAATGGCAGTACCTACAAATCCCTTTCCTATTACACCTACCTTCATTATATCACCTCAATACTATATTTGTTGCAATTGTTATTCTGTCCTCATCGTCTGTATTCTGTGTAACGAAATGATACAGCCAGCCCGGAAACAAAATCAATTCTCCTTGCTTTGGCTGAACATTAACTTCGACCGCATTGACACTTGTCAGTTTGTCGTGATGTAATACGTTTGCAGCATGCCCCGCTCTTGGATCACAAAAAACAATATCTCCCGATCCTTCTGAGCAATTAACATAATAGACGCATGCTAAGTATGTGCCTGGATGACAATGATATTGATTATAATGATCTGCTTTACTGTTTACATTAATCCATGAGGTACCAACGCTATGTTGATACTTTGAGGCTAATCCAGCCTTCTCTCCTATTATCGTACTGACATCAATACACGCATCCCAGAGGCTTGTTATTGGCAAATGTTTATATTCCGCTTCAACCAAATCACTCGATTGCCATCCATTTCTATTAGAAACAACACGCCCTTGATCAAACTGCCTTCTCGTATGGCACACCTCTTCAATAGCATCTCGATTGACATTAGGTAAATTCTCAATACGGTAAAGGGGAGTAGGGAACATCATCTGTTCCAATATATCAATTCCTTCCTGAGAGTTCTCAGTCTTGATATAATCTGTCATTACAAATCACTTCCTCATCTGTCTCTATCCAAACCCTTGCACCACAAGATAAAGGCTTGTCAGGACTATAAACAACCTTTGAAGGTCCTTTTATATCGACCTCGTGACAATATGTATTGCTCTTTGAGGTCTTAACTGTTAATGCAGGCTTCCGTTCTCCTGTTTTTTGATTCCTACGAACTACATGCATGTTGACATGAATACGTTTCTTCACGTGGCCATCCTACTAAAATTCTTATATTTTTCAAACTTAATTGAACTGTAGAATTTATCTTGTAGTATGTCACCTTTATGGCTAATAACAAACACATTAGTATCGCTACCAAGCTCGTGAATCAATTTAAGAAACTCATCACAACCAGTAGCATCAAGAGACGCATCAAATACTTCATCAAGAATTAATAGGTTTGTGTTTGTAGAATTTTTCATTCTAGCAATTGATCTCCACGTAAACAAAAGAGCCAGGTCAATTCTCATCTTTTCACCCTCACTGAACGAATCGTAAGTGAAGCTGTCACGGTGACGAGATTTTATTGTTTCGTTAAACTTTTCATCTAATTCAAACTCAACAAAGAAATCCATAGCCGCTAAGTACTTGTTAACAAGTTTATTAATGACAGGAACATATTGTCTTATGATCCTTTGCTTGATTCCCTTGTCTTTTAATAAAATACCAGCAGCCTCGTAGAGTGAGGCTTCATTGGCATATTCTTCGGTCTTAGTTTTTAGCTTAGCCAACTTCTCAGTTAAAGTCAACAGTTTTTTGTTTTCTTTACCAATGTTGCTTGTATTGCTCTCTAATGTCTTTATTTGTCCTTTAACATCTTTAACATATTGACGTTGTGTATTAGTAGCAGAGTTCTCTGCACTAACTGATGTCTGTAATTTTTGGATTTGAGATTGAATATCGTTTATCTCTACTAGCCGAGCATTGGTTTTTTCAAAAACCCTGCCAAGCTCAGCCAATCCTTCTTCAATCTCACTGAGCTTTTCGCCCTTCTCTTTTATGTTGTGTTGTTTGTGATTCTCATCCATAGGCTGCTTACAGGTTGGACAAGTATCGTTATTCTCATAAAACGTCAGCTCTTTTTTCAACGTCCGTGTTTTATTTTCTAGTTGGTCTTCAAGCTGCTGTGTCTTTCTAAATCTAGCATCTATAGATTCTTTGTCTTGAATCTGACTCAATAGACTATCGATCAACACTATGCTTTCTTCAACATTCTCTGTATGGAAGACTGCTTTCTTTTCTGCCTCATCAACTTGTTCGCGAAGCATCTCTAGCTGTTGCTCTTCGCCCTGTTTAATTGTGGCTATATGTTTTTCTTGCGACTCTATCTTTTGTTCTTGAAGCTCTGTGTCATATTTGACCTCTTTAGCAGAGTCTTTATTTTCGCTTTGCTTTTCCTTCAATAAGATATTCATAAATGAGAATATTTTAATGTCAAGAATGTCTTCGATAATTTCTCGACGCTCTGCAGTCTTCAATTGCATGAATGGAATAAACGAGGACGAACCCAATACCACAATCTGTGTAAAGGATCTATGATTGAGTTTTAAGATTGTTTCTTCGAGGTATTTCTGATAGTCTCTGTTGTTGGCCTCTTGGTTAATCAACTCACCGTTCTTGTATATTTCAAACGGGTTGCTACCATACTTCTTTTGGCCACGCATAATTTTATAGTCGTTGCCACCAACGCTGAATTCAACCTCAACAACTAATCCTTTTTGATTAATCGAATTAACCAATAGAGGTCTAGCAATCTGTCTGAAGGCTTTACCAAACAAACCAAAACAAAGAGCATCAAGAACGGTACTCTTACCTGAGCCGTTTTCTCCTACTATCAATGTCGTGGGGGATCTGTTTAATGAAACCTCTGTAAACACATTGCCGGTCGACAGGAAATTTTTCCACCGGACGGTCTTAAAGGTAATCATTAGACCTCCATTTGTAGAGCTTCTTTATAAAGATTTTGCAATAGCATACTCAACTTCTTCTTATCAACTGGGGTATCTATTCCATCAACATACTTATTGAGGATAGTCTGGGTATCTTCAGCTTCATCAATAATATCTGACTCAGCTACTTTGTCTAGGTGTTTGTGATCGTCAACAATTTGGACGTGCTCAGGATCCGCCTTATAGAGACGGTCCATGAACACGTCAAACCAATGTGGATTGGTTTTATTTTGCACAATAACTTTCAGGTTTGTACCGGAGTACATGGTATAGTCAATATCTACAACATCTTCATACTCCTTATCCATATCGTTGTACCACACCTTCTGGAACATCTTATACGGGTTACGAATAAAAGTCAACTCTCTTGTGTCTGTATCAAAAACATGAAATCCTCGGGCTTCGTTGTAATCAGACCACATCAACTCATAAGGACACCCTAGGTAGTGTATATTATCTCTGCTGTTCTTGTGGTGAAAATGTCCAGATGCAACCAATTCAAACTTTTTGAATATCTCAGGCTGCAAACCATGATCGCACGTCATGCCGGCTTGCATTAGGTGACCTGATATCTCTAAATGACCAAAACAAATTTGAGCCTCAGTAGCTTTGATTGCTTTCATACTTCGGCCATAATTCTCATTATTAATCCACGGTTGAATAAACAACTTACAGCCATCAAACTCTACTTCTGTCGAATTCTCATACCATTTAACAAAGTCGTCATCTCGTCCACCAAACAATTCTCCCATAGAGTTGATATCGTTTGTATTTTTATACGTAACATCGTGGTTGCCTATAATAACGTGGAAGTCTATATCCCGCTCACGGAGCTTGTTTATAAAACGATCTTTAAGGCTATTGAGAATAACGTAGTTGATATACTTGCGCCTATCAACGATATCTCCAAGATGGATGACTGTGGTAATCCCGTTTTCGTCCAAATAGGGAAAGAAAATATTATCATAAAACTTATGAAAGTACTCAAGAAAAGTAAGACTATCATTACGAATACCCCAATGGGTGTCGGTCACTAACGCTATCTTCATTCAATTTATTCCTGTGTAAAAAGTTCATCTAAAGGTGTCTGCTTGGTGCTTCTATGTTTGACCTTGCGACGTTTATTTTCTTCAAAGTCATTAATGAACTGACCCATATGCTCTTGTGTCCATTCACCAAATTTAATATCATCATTATAATTAGTAGTGTCGCCTTGTTGCTTTGAAGAGGTCTGATCAAATATATTTACATTCTCCGATGCTTTGTACTTAATATACAACAGTTTTTTCTCTTTTGCAATTCTCCGGAGAAACGCATAATAAATTATCTGGGTGAAATATGCAAAGGGGTTCTTTGACTTTTCTGGATTGAAGTTGTCAATGTACTGGAGGCAATTTTCTATACCATCGCAAATCATATCTTCTCTGAACGTATAGTTAATAAAATTTGGCTTATGAGATAAATGAGTAGCTATCTTCATAATACACTCGCCGATATATTGAGGTACGCGTGGCCTTGTATTAATGTCGCTCGAGTTCGTAGTTTTTTTCCACTCGCTAATCTCATCCTTATACTTAATCATGGCCACAAGAAAATCTTTATTACTAACGTAATGAGGACGCTTCTTGGCTTTGCTTGTTTTTGTCATAACTATACTTTCCTGTTGCCTAAAGAGTTATTCGGGGGGATAATAGGGTGTCCGCCCTAATGAATAGTAAATTGGTTATTAGCTAATATATCTGATTGACCTTGTAATGCTTCTCTGGCCTTCTGAATTTTAGCTAGTCTTTTATGATATCTTTCTACTTCTTCTTCCGTTGGGCCGTTCGCCCTTTCATTTTCATTTTCTAAACATTGCTGATAATATTCAATCATTTCTTGACCAGCTGGCTCCATGATCATAATCTCGGAGCTTTTTATGCTTACAATCTCCGAGTCAAGAAAGGGGAGCCATTTTGTCAACCCTATTGTCATATGAATTGGATCTTGCTGTACGTATTGCATTTTCAAAGGCTCACGCAACGAAATTTCTGTATCGAACGCTGCAAAATTATCAACTTTACAAACAAGTTCTTCTCCAGTACTAAGTTTTAAAAAACATATCTGCATTACATCTCCCTAGATCGAATATGATCTATTTTGTTTGGATTCGGTCTCACGTCTTCAACTTTACATTGTATATCTTATAATCAAACTTCTCATCACGATATATTTTCAACCGTTCCATAAAGTGCTTCAAAGTATAATTTTTATAACTCTTCATACTTAGATCATCAGCAACATCTAAAAGCGTAGCACTATGCTTGGTATCTGATCTTCGCAACCCGCGCCCGATTGATTGCAAATTTCGAACCCGGCTTTTTGATGGACTTGCGAACACGATGTTGTTGAGATTACGAATATTAACACCAGTACTAAAAACGCCATAGCTTGCAACAACGATCGAATTTGATTCTTTTTCAATGATCGATCTGACTTCCTCTCTTGATTTTGCATCGGTACCTCCATGAACAAAATATACATCCTTTGACTTTTCACGCATTAGATCATACAAAACCTTACCATGCGACTCAACTCTTTGAAACAACACCAAACTATTACCTTTTAACGACAAGCTCAAATTTGTTATATATTTGTTTCTAGCATCATTTCTAATAAGGAAATCAATCTCATCTTGATAGTTACTTCCTTTCAACTGCTGTCTATCAACTTTTGGGTATTCAAGCAATAACACCTTGATACTAAAATCAGCAAGCTGCTTTTTGTCAATTAAGTCTTTAGTACGTGTGACGTGTTTTACAGGACCGAACAATCCTTCGAGCATTAATTTATGAGTCTGTGTACCATCTAACGTACCGGTCATACCATAACGATATTCGCACGTCTTTATTTTACTCATAATGCTTGTTAATGATTTTGCCTTAAATAAATGGGCCTCATCACCAATTACCAAGCGATAATCTTTAAGCGCATTACTATTTATCTTATGTTGAGACTGCCATGTACTAATAACTATTTGCCTATTCGATGTCTTTTCATCACCAGCCATGACTGTATGAATTAGGTCCGGATCCATGCCGTATTCTACGAAATCTTTAGCCAATTGTAATACAAGCGAAGTTGTTGGTACCAGTATTAATGTTTTTAGGTCAAGATACCTGACTATAAGGTATGCGATAAGGCTCTTTCCAGAAGCTGTTGGAGAGAGTAAGAGTGACCGGCGTTTTTGGATGGAGTGTGCAAAAGCCTCCAATTGATAATCACGAACCGTAAAAGGCAACGATAAAGTATCACAAAACGCTTGCGCATCTTCAACTGTAAACTTGTCATCAGGCTTATATGTTTTGTCATCTACTTTATATCCCCTCTCTTCCGCAAACTTATATAGGTAGGGGACAAGCCCTGCATATAATGTCTTATTAAGATTGTTATACAGACGGATTTTACCATCCCACATTCGATTACGGTAGGCTGGCATGAAATTATATCCTGGGACCATAAAGGTAAAATATTCTTTGAGTTCTTCCCTTATTCCAAACTCAGCATCTACCTTTACATGAACATCATTTATCTTATCAATATACACTTTCTCATTGTCCAAAGTTAGTGAGTCGTCTCCAATCAATAGCATTTTTTATCGTATAGCCTCGTGAGTTTATTGCTTTTATTATCTCCTCACAGACGTCGACAGTTTCCTGCTGTAATGCAAGACGTGTTGTCAACTTAATCATATCAACATCGGCCTCTACATATTGCATTAGGTCTTGCTTCAACACAGTCTTTGGCCATGGCTCTCTACCAATATTAGCAAGGTCCTCGGGGTTATTCAAATCACCCCTATAATACTCTCCTAGTAAACGGGTCATCTCCTTTATCTTTAATTTCAAAGAACGCAACTTGAGCCTTTCCTCAGAAAGGATCGTAAGATATTTAGCATGTAGGATTGGGACGTTAAGAGCCTCTCGATCGAGCTCTGTATCATCTATACGGGCGTCTGCACGCCACTTACCAACTATTTCTTCTATTTTCACATATCACCTCAATGTAAGTATATTATAATACTCAAAACTACGCATTTTGTCAACTATAATCTAGTTATTTGAAAATTCCTATATCTGAAAGTGACATCACATTCCAAGTACTCAATGTCCATTTGAGTAGTATCAAAAGTAAGGGGAGCTAATGTTTGAGGGAAGGTGTCGTAGAAGTCAATTCTAGTATGGGGATTCATGTTACTTGACAGTATCATTAAAAAAGCATCTGTGAGAATACCTTTTGAAGGATCCCCTGCAGCTGCGTTTTCATATTTTCTTCGATCTTCAAGATCAACTGGTGCTATGCCTTTCATCCAATCGAACAGCTCAATGTAATTTTGTAAGTCCTCGTCAACACGAAATCGTATTTGTAATGGTTGGTAGTCTATAACATTGGTTGGCTCAAACCTTTGCAACACAGGAGTCATCAAAGGAGCTTCACCTAGACTAACAGTGGGCATTGTAGCACCTTGACAAAAATAAGTCAAGTGTGGAGCACGCTGCAATCCAAATCTAAATCCTAGTGGGGATAAAAAGTTTGGATTATCTAACTCATATTGATTAGCCATAGATGTTTACCTCAGATATTACTGCGTCAATATTCTCATGCCAAAAATTTAAGAACTTATGTATTCTAGGATACTCTGGTTTGATGTCGGTCGTCTGCCATATAAATTCTTGCAAAATGTGGTCATAGTCGGGCATCCAGTAAAATACCTCAACCGTTGCAATAATCTTGGGTCTTATAATCATACCCTCAACCATCTTTAGTTCCACTACCTTTATTTATCTGTTCTAAATCCCGCATAAAAAAAGGGAGGGTAAAAACCCTCCCTAGTTTATACTAATGTTATAGTTATTATTACATTAGGTTAGAAATTTGTACCAATCGATAGTAGATGTTCTTCTTGGCAAATGCAATCGCACCGTCAGCGTTAGAAGTGGCAAACGGATTCGCTATGATTCCATAACGAGTCTTGAAGCCAATCTTAGGCTGGAAGGTGTTCTCGCCAACCGCACGGACCATCTGTAGAGGTACGTATGGGCAGTAGAAGAGACCTGCATCGAATGCACTCGAGCCTTTATAACCGATCGTTGCATACTGCTTCCCGGAAGAAGTAGAGAAGTAAGGATCGATATAAACCTTAATGCGGCCATTCATAACACCGGCAAAAGTATTACCAGTATCATCAACCGTCAGGTTATTGTTAAGAGCTGGAGTATAATCAAGTACGCCGGCCATTTGTAGAGCAGAAGCAACATCAGATCCGCAGATCATTACGTTGCCTTTCCCCCTACGAGTCGCTTTGGCGAGCTGATTAGCTTCACGCTCAATCTGGAAGATCAAGCCTTTAAAGCGTTCAACTGACCAACGACCGTTTGCGTCAGTGTCAAGGTCAAACGTACCAGCGGTAGTTACGTTATCTTGTGCACCAGCAGTAGCGGTGTAGTTAATTGTTCGAACAACCTCTCGGTTTATCTCAGCAAGAATTTCCGATGAAAGGATATTGGCAAGTTCGGTCTCAGCATCCAAACCGTGGATAGCTTTAAGATCCTGGGCCAACTCCATCGTATATTCTGCTTTCAAAGCACGACTAACTGCAGTAACCGAAACCTTCTCGACGCTAAATGCCATCTCTTGGAAAGCATTAGTAGCTACGTCACCGAGTTTTTCGGAGTCTGCTGTTGACATACCCTGCTCAACAGTATAACCGGAACCCGAAGCACGATCCGTAGGATCGTTACCAGTCGCAGCAGCAGCTGGACTAGAATCGAGAGATCCGATAGAAGCCGTATTACCAGCAGCCGAAGCAGCGTGAGTAGTATTAGCTTCGTTGAACAGTGCCTCGTCTCCGCCTTGAGTAGAGTAACGTGAACGCAGTGCAAAGATCAGTCCGGTAGGACCAGTCATTGGCTGCACGCCACAAATATCATAAGCGATAAGGTTCGGCATTGAACGTCGAACTAGTGAAATTAAAACAGGATCGAAAATGTCTACGGAACCGTCCCCCGCTGTCGAAGAAGAAGCGCCCATAGCATTGGTTGGAGCCGCTTCACCCAACATCGTAGGAGCACCGTAACCACCTGAACCCTGCGCCTCTTCGCGAGCAGAAAGCTCTTGGTTTTCCAGCAATGTAGCAACAACCGCGCGTTTATGAGGATCCTTGATCTCGGGGAGATCGGGATGCTCAAGAACTGGCTGCCACTTCTGCTGTAGATTCTCAGTAATCATTTGGTTTTCTCCTTGTATTCAGCCTTTTAGCAAGTGAATCATTATTATTTATAAAATTACTTATTTACAGTTCTTGAAATGGCCTTGCTGTAAGCTGCCATTGGACCTGTTAATTGAGTTTCGTCATCAGTATCATCTAATTCTACGGTTTCAGAATCGTCTTCAATCATAGAATCGACAGCGTCGCTATCTGAGCTAAAGTATTGCTCCTTAACGACGGTGAGTTTGTCAGCAAATTCTTCTTCTGAAGAAAACTCAATACCATCGGCTAGCTGCGCTAGTTTTTCTTTCTCGTTATCAGAAAGACCGTCACCAACACTGTGGACCACTTGATATTTGGTCGCTTCGTTGATAATTGAAGAGAGCTCTACATTCTTTTCAATTTCCTTGTTAAGTTCGTCTTCAAGCTCACCAACTTTACTGGCTAGCTCTTCAGCAACATCAACTTTTTCTTCAGGAATATCAATGTAGTGCTCAGCAAACAACTGTTGCAATCCTTGGAGGAAGTCTTCAGTAATTTCTGCCTTTAGACCACGCTCAATTGCAATTTCGTTTTCTTTAGTCCACTCTTCTACGACATAGTCCATATAAGAGTCTAATTTTTCTGTAAGTTCAGCTTCAATCTTTGCTGACTCAACTTCAATCTCTGCATCTGCTTCAACTGAAAGTTTGTCAAGCTGATCATTGATCTTAGCAACAACAGCTGCTTCGAATACGATTGTAGCTTTCTCTTTAAAATCTTCTGAAAGATCCTCGTCACCAAACATTGCCTCAATATCGTCACTAAGATCGATATCGTCACGGGTAATGTGCGGAGCTTGCTTGACAGGAACTAGATCCTCGTCTTCGTAATCTTCCTTAAAGGTGTTCTGTTTTTGACCCATCATTTGAGTATGCATTGCAATAAGGTCACCCTTTTTCATGCCACTCATATGAGTCATCATTGCGTTAATAGCTGCAACTTTTGTTTTAGGCGGCTTGGAACCAGGAGTAACAACAGGTGTCTTCTCTCCCGCTTCCTTGGATCCCGGCAACTTAGCAGCGCTCTTGTCTACAGGCTCAGGAACCTCAGAAGGATCACCCATGGAAGCCTTAAACTCATCAAGCTGCTCCTCGTCTTCAGATTCCATGCCCTCTTCGAATTGATCTTCGACCATTTCTAGGTTTTCGTCGGACATTTTGCTATCTCCTCGTCTAACACGATTAATTGATTTCTGCATTTATTTATAATAATTACAGTTTCGCGATGAAATTTTGAAATACTTTCAATTTGGCTTGCTCTAGCGACTTAGAACTAGCTTTTTTAACAAAAGCGTGTTGAGCTGCTACATCTGCCTCTTTAATTACACCGTTATCCCATACCCATTCTCTTCCTTCCATAACACCATTAACATAAGCATCAGGCGCTGAAGGATCTGCAACAATATCTGCTGCAGTGGCAAGATAAAAATCTTTTTGAACTTCTGCTGCACCAGATTTACCTGGACGCAAAGTTCCCATTCCTCTTGAAGATACACCCAAACTTGCACCTTCATTCATTAAATTTTTGACAATGTTTCCATAAGGAGTTTCCATAATCTTTGCCTTACCAACAAAGTTATTTCCATCTTCCCTAAGCTCTTTAATCATGTGCGAGACGCGCTCAAGATTAATAGTCGGACCTTGTGGGTGACCTAACTCACCATAAGCCCTATTTTTGTCAATATATTCTTTTGTGTATCGGTTAGCTTCTTTCTGCAAAATAGCTTTGGGGTACATCCGACCATTACGGTTCTTTACTTCAGACTGCATAAATGTGCCTTCAATGAAATAATTCTTAGGCTTACCTTCTACACCTTCAGTGATTTTATATTCAAAACCGTGCTCGATAACTTCTGTCATTAGTTTCATGTGCTTATCCCCTAGCTTTGCATCAAAGCTATCTTTGTACCCTTCATATCGGCATTACCTCCATCAAGAGTATCTGTTGGCTTTTTATTGATAATTACAGAAGTGCCAGAATTAACATATACCTCAGCCTGCGCAGTTCCAACTCCTTGTCCATATACACCACCACCGTTCTCTGGGCCAACTGTGTTAGCTACAGTTACAGTTCTATCAGTCGTGGCAGTATTAACAACATAAACGGAAGTAGCAAGCCAAACATTAGTTGCAGTTGCTAAACTAGCTACATTTGACATTGGACGTATAGTAGCCATTACCTACCTCCTGCTTTGCTCATTGCAAAGTCCATTAGCTTGAGGAAACCAGTTGACGTCTCTGCCATCTTTTCCATCTTTTTTTGATTTTGCTTGTTGACTTTTTCATAAACTTGAGTTATAGCTGAAGCACTAAAAGAATCAACCATCTCGGTTTTGCCATTCTTAAACTTAATGCGTTTTGCTCCCCGGCTACTAACAATCTTTTTAAGATCATCCATAACGCTTTCATCCATATACTCTTCTGAAATCTTTGAGCTGCCCTGCTTTACAGCCATCAGGTCACCTACACGTTTCCGAGCTGCCTTACTATCATCAGGCTTCTTTGCTCCATCATGTGCGGAACCTTTAGCATCGCTTGATCCTTGCTTAACGACATTTTTTTCACCATTGCCCTCGGGCTTTTCGTGTTTACCAGCAAATTTGGTATTGCCATCAAACTGATCATCATCAGCTACAGGGTGTTTTGTTTTAATAACTTTGTGACTATCGGCAAAATCTTGCTCGCCTTTTGCGCGATATTTGGCTTTGGTAGCCTCATCGTCTTCGTCCTTAGGCGCAACATAATCCTGGGCTATACCCATGTTTGCTTTCTCACGCAGCTGTTGTAGAGTTTTCATTGCTTATTCCTCTTCCGTTGCGTCCTGTCCTACCGTGCCAATAACTTCAGCCGTATGTGGATCTATTTCAGGAATATCTTCAGCGGTCTCTGGATAGTGATCACTTTGCTGAAAAATATGCTGGGCAGCCTCAACCTTTTTAATAGCTAAAGCATCTGCAGCCCGGTCATATAAGCCTTGCTGTATATTCCTTGCAAATCCAGCTCCATCAGCCTGTGCTAATGATTGAACTGCAAGTTCTGCGTTTGTTTG
>MDSV01161582.1_pt1 | contig 30499 bp, 25 predicted proteins | sample 810851 | NCBI WGS metagenome assembly MDSV01 (sample SAMN05326640, study PRJNA326480) | marine metagenome | isolation source: seawater | place: Atlantic Ocean: North East | collected 2012 | reverse complement strand
TCCATTCTAGATTTTCTGCAACTCAGAGGTCTTATCTATATAAAATATCCAATAGAAGGTCTCCTCTTACTTTTGAGTTATATCAAAAGTGGCATATACCTTCTGTTTTAAATATAGATAAAATGATATTGGCATCAAAATGTTTAATTGGAACTCATGACTTTTCCACTTTCAGAGGTGCAAATTGCCAATCAAAATCTCCTATAAAGAAGTTAGACGAAATTATTATTGAACAAAAAAATTATGATATTGAAATAAAAGTAATAGCTAGATCGTTTCTATATAAACAAGTTAGATCGATAGTAGGAAGTCTTAAACTTGTGGGTGTTGGTAAGTGGGATGTATCAGACATGAAAAAAGCTTTAGAATTTTGTGACAGGAAGAAAGTCGGATTCGTTGCTCCAGCTCATGGTTTGTATCTGTATGATATAAAGTTTAAATAATTTTAAGTATAAAATTTTTTATTGATTTTGAAAATATTTAGAGATTATTGTCAAATAAACTTTGCTTAAAGCATATATATCGTTTATGTCAATTTTTTCATTAAACTTGTGCATTGTTTTTCCTATTAAGCCAAATTCCACTACTGAAGAATAATCTTTAATGAATCTCCCGTCTGATGTTCCTCCATTTGTGCTTATAATAGGCTCAGATCCTATCTCTTCTTTGATCGTTTCTTTTACAATATTGCACAGTTTACCAGGTTCAGAGAAAAAAGATTCTCCACTTACTTTCACGTCAAGGTTGTAATTTTCTGAAAATTGAGTGCAAACAGTTTTTATCCAATCGATTAATGCGCCAGATTTATGCTCATCATTAAATCTTATATTAAAAACTGCTGTAGCAGAATGAGGTATCATGTTGCTCACTTTATTATTTACATCAATAGTTGTTATTTCGAGATTTGAAGGTTGAAAAAAATTATTCCCATTATCTAATTCTTTATCTTTTAAACATTTTAAAATGTCTATAAGTTGAGATATAGGATTTTCAAAAAGTTCAGGGTAAGCTACATGTCCCTCTTTTCCTACAACTTCTATTTTTCCTGTCAAAGACCCTCTTCTCCCTACTTTAATCATTTCTCCAAGTTTATTCGGGTTAGTTGGTTCGCCGATTATGCAGTCATTTATTTTAATTCCGTTATCTTCCAACCAATTCAAAACTTTTTTTGTTCCATTTACTGCAGGACCTTCTTCGTCAGCTGTTATTAGAAAACTTATTTTCCCGTTAATATGTGATTCATTATTATGAATAAATTTAATGCTAGCAGATACGAATGATGCTATAGCGCTTTTCATATCAGCTGCGCCTCTTCCATAAAGAAAATTATTTTTAATTATTCCAGAGAAAGGATCATCATCCCAAAGTTCTAGATCTCCAGGAGGCACAACATCCACGTGCCCAGCAAAACAAAGATTTGGTAATCCGTTGCCCCAACTGGCATAGAGATTATCTACTTCTTGTGAGTCCTCCTCTTTAAAAGGAAGCCTTTTACAATTAAATCCGTTTTCTTCAAGTATATTTTGAAGCAAATCTAGTGTGCCAGCTTGATGAGGAGTAACGCTTTCGCACTGGATCAATGATTTAGAGAGCTGTACTGGGTCGATTTCTTTATCTGTCATGGACTTCTAGGTATCAGTTCTTAAGAGTTCATTAATTGATGTTTTAGATCGGGTCTTTTCATCAACTTGTTTCACAATTACTGCACAATACAGAGATAAATTAGAATCACTATTATTAGACGAAATAGATCCTGGCACAACCACAGAGTATGGGGGCACTTCTCCAAAAAAAGTTTCGCCTGTAGTTCGGTTTATTATTTTTGTTGATTTACCCAAAAAAACTCCCATAGATAAAACGGAGCCCTCTTTAACAATTACTCCTTCAGCTACTTCGGATCTTGCCCCGATAAAGCAATTATCTTCTATTATAACAGGACTAGCTTGAAGAGGTTCTAGAACCCCCCCAATACCAGCCCCCCCTGAAATATGGCAATTTTTTCCGATTTGAGCACAACTTCCAACAGTTGCCCAGGTATCAATCATTGTCCCGTCGTCTACATATGCTCCCAAATTGATAAAGCTTGGCATTAAAACTACATCTTTTCCAACAAATGCGGAATGCCTAACAGTACAATTTGGAACTGCTCTAAATCCAGCATCAATGAAATTTTCTTCAGTCCACCCTTCAAATTTAGAATTAACTTTGTCATACCAGGTTGAATATTGTCCTGGACCACCTGCTATTTTTTTCATTGAATTAATTTGAAATGAAAGCAAGACAGCTTTTTTTGTCCATTCATTAATTTTCCAATTGCTATTTATTTTTTCAGCAACTCTTATCTCTCCCTTGTCAAGGTGATCAAGAGTTTTTTTTATTACTTCAATTACTTGATCTGAAAAAACTAGGTCTTTATTAGACTTGTTTTCCCAAGCTTCATTTATAATTATTTCTAGTTCATTAAATTTCATGAATTTTCCAAATATCTAATTGTTAAAAGATAAAACTAAATTAATATAAATTTTTTTTCAATTACATTCTTTTATAAATTTAGAAAGCCAATTTTCTATATTTTTAGTAACAAAATCAATATAATCTACATCATTACCTTCAGACCAGCTGTATTTAGTCTTAATCCATATAGTTTTAACTCCAAACTGCTTTGCAGTCTTTAAATTTATAGCCATATCCTCCAGCATAATCGCCTTATTAGGCTGAATGGAGAATTTTTTTAAGAAAGTTTGCATTGATTTTTTGTCTGGTTTAGGTTCAAAATCTGCATCCTTAATATCAAAAATACCAGAAAAATTCTCAGAAACCCCAAGTGCGTCCAAAACATTAGTTGCATGACTTTTTGATCCATTTGTGTAAATAAATTTTTTCCCAGGGAGTTGTTGTAATAAAGAATTTAATTTGTCATTTTTTAATAAAATTGAATAATCAATATCATGTACATAATTTAGAAAATGATTAGGGTCTACTTCATACTCATTCATAAGTCCGCGAAGAGTGCTTTTATGTTCTAAAAAAAATTTTTTTTGGATCTTTTTAGCGGCCTTTATATCGATTTTTAGAAAATCTGAAACGTAAAAGCCTATTTTTTTTTCAACCTGCATAAAAAGATTTGTAGATGAATCATAAATAGTATTATCGAGGTCGAATATCCAATAAATAGTACCCTTTGCATAATTTAAATATTTTTTTTCTGAAACCATAGTTAATGACTATTGAATAATTTTTGTTCCAATACCTTTTTCAGTAAATACTTCAAGAAGTAAAGCATTTTTTACTCTACCATCTAGCACATGCACAGCTTCCGTTCCATTATTTAATGCAGAAACGCAAGTCTGTATCTTTGGTATCATCCCTTCAGATATTACATTACTAGCCATTAATTCTTTTGATGTTTTAATATCTAATTGTTCAACTAATTTTTTGTCTTTATCTAGAACTCCTTTTACATCAGTTAAAATTATTAGCTTTCTTGCTTTAATTGAAGAAGCAATTGCCCCAGCAACAGTGTCAGCATTTATGTTGTAAGTTTCACCATCTTCACCAACACCAATTGGAGCAATTACAGGAATAATATCAGATTTTTCAAATATATTAAGAATATAAGGGTTTATTGATTTTGGTTCTCCAACAAATCCAAGGTCTAGTATATTCTCTATCGATGAATCAGATTTATGAGATTTTTTTGTAAGTCGTTGAGCCTTAATTAAATTTGAGTCTTTCCCAGAAATACCAACTGCTATTCCTCCGCAATTATTTATTGATTCAACTATTTCTTTATTGATTTTTCCGGATAAAACCATCTCAACAATTTCAACTGTTCCTTTATCAGTAACTCTCAAACCATCCACAAAATTTGTTTTAATATTTAGCCTTTTCAACATTTTGCCTATTTGAGGTCCTCCACCATGAACTACAATTGGGTTAATTCCGACTTGTTTCATTAAAACAATATTTTGTGAGAAACTTTCTGTTAAATCAGTATCACCCATAGCATTTCCGCCAAACTTGATAACAAACGTGTCTCCAGAAAACTCTTTCATATATGGAAGGGCTTCAGATAGTGTTGCTGCAGTTTCTAATCTTTTATTCTCTAGTTGACTCAAAACAGATCCTTACATTTTTTTAAATTAATCAATTAATTTAGCTATTTCTGCCCTTAGTGTTTCAATACCTTTACCGTTTTTAGTAGAAGTTAATATTACCCTAGGAAATGCTGTAGTGAAAGATGAATTAATTTTTTCTATCTCAGTTAGCAAATTCATAGAGCTTTGATTATCTATTTTATCAATTTTTGTTACAATTATCTCAAAAACAATGGCAAATTTTTCTAAAAAACTCATAAAGCTTTTGTCTGATTCCTTAATACCTCTTCTGCTATCAATTAACAAAAAAATCCTACATAATGAAGGTCTGTTGATGAGATAGCCTTCTATCAGCTGACTCCATTGAAACTGGTCTGATTTAGAAGCCTTGGCAAAACCGTAACCAGGAAGATCTATAAGAGATAGCAAATTATCTATTTCAAAAAAATTTATTTGTCGTGTTGATCCTGGTTTTTTTGAAACTCTAGCTATTTTTTTTTGAAACGTAAGGGTGTTTATTAAGCTTGATTTACCTACATTAGATCTTCCTGCAAAAGCAATCTCAGCAATATTTTTAATTGGAATTTCTTGTTGGCTCTTAAGTCCAATTTTAAATTTCAATTCCTTTGAAAAAAGTTTTTGACCCTTTTCTATATCTTTAGAGGACAGGTTTTTAATTTGGGGTGAAACGGGAGGTTCGTCTCTGGTCAATTTAGTCTTTAGAGACTGGGTTTTTTACTCCAGTCTTCTTCATGATAACCCATTGTTGAGCTATAGAAAGAACATTGTTCCAAGTCCAGTAGATTACTAAGCCAGCAGGAAATGCCGCCAAAAGAAACGTAAAGAAGATTGGCATGATCATGAAAACTCTAGCCTGTATGGGGTCCATAGGTTGAGGGTTTAGTCGCATCTGAAGCCACATAGTGATGCCCATTAGTAATGGCCAAATTCCTAAAATCGGTATAAAAGATGGTGGTGTCCAAGGTATTAAGCCAAATAAAGTAAAGAGATTTAATGGATCAGGTGCTGATAAATCTTGTATCCATCCAAAAAAGGGAGAATGGCGCATTTCAATAGTCACAAAAAGAACTTTGTATAGCGCAAAAAATACTGGTATTTGAACTAGAAGAGGCAAGCAACCTGTTATTGGGTTGGCGCCTTCTTTTTTATACAAGGCCATCATTTCTTGCTGTTGTTTTTGTCGGTTGTCTTTATACCTTTCTCGAATTTTTTTGATCTCAGGAGCAATTAACCTCATTTTACCCATAGATTTATAAGATTTGTTAGCAATAGGAAAAAAGATAAGTTTAATTATTAAGGTTACAATAAGAATTGCTATACCATAATTTCCAAAAATTTCAGAAGCCAACCTTAGACCTAGGAAAATGGGCTTTGTCAGAAAAAACAAATAACCAAAGTCTACAGCTCTATCAAACATTGGTATATTTAGTTTTTCACTATACTCATCTAAATATCGAACTACTTTAGCGCCAGCAAAAAAATGATTTTCTATAGAAACTGATTGGCCAGGTTCAATTAGTATTGGTTCAGATAAATTTTGAATAACAAAGACTCCACATGGTCCCTTTTGAGTAGTCGGAGTAATATTGATTAGATTAGATTTTTCAGAAAGGCATGGTCTGGAGGATTGTTGATGAATATATTTAAATTCAGATTTTTTTCCAGAATCAGGAACTATAGCTGTTAGCCAATATTTGTCTGTAATACCTATCCATCCTCCATTTTTCTCAGGAGTGAATGTGATAGGTAAGTTTTCGAAGTTTGCTTCAACTACATCATCATAATCAGGCTGTTCCAAAATTCCATCAAATACCCCTATTGGACCTTCATGCAAAATAAAGAAGCCTTGAGTTTCCGGAGCTCCATCTCTAATAATTTGACCATAGGGATATAGTTTGATTTTTTTATTTGAATTATTTTGAACTTTCTCTGTAATTTTAAACATGAAATTATTATCAATTTCGATTTTTTTTTCAAAAAAAGTGTCATTATTATTTTGCCATTTCATAATAACTGGCTTATCGGGTGATAAAGTTTTTGAGTTTGATTTCCATAAAGTGTTTTTATCTGGGAGTTCAACAAAGTTAAATTCTTCGCATATTGAGCTAGAATTATTATCTATACAGTCTTTTTTGCTCTCTTGGATCCATCCAAAACTTGCATAATAAGGATTAAGAGAATTTTTGGGTGAAAGAAATACAACCCTATTGCTATCTTTATCTAAGCTTTCTCTATATTCGAGTAGAGTAAGGTCGTCAAAGAGTGCGCCTTTTAACTGGATAGATCCATCTAGTCGATCAGTATTAATGAACACTCGATCTGTCTCAGCAATAATTTTCTCCCTTTTAATAAATATTTCTTTTTTATTTTCAGTATTACTAGAAGTATTAGTTTTAACAGAAATTTTTGGATCAAGACTTTTATTTTGCTGATTATTCTGTTGTTCATTTGGAGTGGTAACTACATCATTATTAATATCTTGTTTCTCAGCAGTTGGAACTCCATAAATTAGTTGGAACCCTAACAAAATTGCTATGGATAAGATTATTGCAATTACAAGGTTTTTATTTTCTAACATACAAAATACTTAATTATCAGTTTGATTGGGCTTATTGATTGAAAATGGAACAGGATCGTATCCACTAGAACCAAATGGGTGGCATTTTAATATTCTTTTTAATGAAAGATAAGAGCCCCAAAATAGACCATGTTGGTTTAAAGATTCTCTCGCATATTCTGAACAAGTAGGTTGAAACCTGCATCTAACACCTAATACAGGTGAGATTATGTATGCATACAAATTAATAATTGATATGATTAGATAATTAAAATATTTCACGATATCACACTTTGATGATTAAATTAGTTTTTCCATGTGTTTGTTTTTTTTAACATACTTATTAGGTCGCTTCTAAGCATATCACTAGGATAATTAATAGTATTCTTTCTTCCAATAAATACATAATCGTATCCGGATTTTGCATTTTTAACTAATATATTTCTCGCTAATGCTCTTAATCTTCTTTTAACTCTGTTTCTTTTTACGGCATTGCCAATTTTCTTTGTAATTATGAAGCCTGCCCTAATAAAATTTGATGTTTCTTCGTTGTCTATTTGGCTTTTATTATGAAGGACTTGAATTACAATCCCATTTGAAACTGCTTTTTTCCCATTTTTAGAAACATGCAAATATTCTCTTCTATTGTTTAATTTTTTGAATATAGAGCTTGAAGCGTCACTATTTGTCATGCTGATAATCTTTTTCTACCCTTTGCTCTTCTTCTAGATAAAACTTTACGCCCACCCACAGTTTTCATTCTTGACCGAAATCCATGCCTACGTTTTCTAACTAGCACGCTTGGTTGAAAGGTTCTTTTCACTGAAATAACTCCATTCTCATTTGATGAAATAGATCAATTAATATTGCAAAAAAGGTGTATAATCTTAACTTATCCTGAAGTCAAACAGATGATTGCATAAATCAACTTTTTTTCTATATTAACCTCTATTTTTCCATAAATCATCGAAATATTCAAAGATATCTTGATTTATAGCAGATTATATCCATTTTTGTATCAATATTTTTTTTTTTTTTGGAATATACCATTTTAGGGTTAATTTTAGCAATCCATAACTAACAATAAATTTCAATGCCTCCAATCAAATTAAGCAGTTTTTATACAAATGAATTGGCAAGAAAGCTCGATGATATTGAATTATTTAATGAAGTTAATTTACATAAAAAAAATTTTTAAGGTTTTTGTTCATCCAATATTCCTTTTAGTTTTGCTAATTAACGCTTTTTTAGCATATAAGTTTTTTGGGCAAGGAGATTTATTACCATTTGATATTTTTTTGAAAAATTACTCAATTATTTTTGAAAACTTACGTACAAATATAGAATATGTGATATTTTTTTATCTTATTATTTATATTCTTGTTACAGCGCTATCAATTCCGGTAGCTTCATATATGACAATTTTAGGCGGCCTACTGTTTGGCCAAATCATGGGCACAGTAATTGTACTGATAGCCGCAACAATAGGAGCAACAATATTTTTTTTAATTTTTAGATATTCGTCAAATTACTTATCTAAAAAGATAAATAATAGTTATCTCAATCGTATGAGAAATGGTTTTGAAAAAAATTCGTTTAGTTACCTTTTATTTCTTAGGTTATTTCCTGTATTTCCTTTCTTTATGGTAAACATTGTTTCAGCAATAATGAATGTTAAGTTAAGTCATTATTTCATAGCAACATTTATAGGCATGATACCAATGACTTATTTTTATTGCAGTTTAGGCGCTAGTGCTAATTTCTTAATTAATAATAATTTCACTTTTAGTTACAGTTTTTTGTTTAGTATTCATTTTTTAATACCCTTCAGTTGCATTTTTATGATTATGTTAATATCATTTATTTTTAAAAAAAAATCTGGATAAAATTTAATGGTAGAAAACATTAAGACTGATATATGTGTTATTGGTGGCGGATCAGCAGGTTTGGTTGTTGCTTCTGGAGCCGCGTTATTTGGAGTTGATGTTGTTTTAATTGAAAAAGGCTTAATGGGTGGAGATTGTCTTAATTATGGTTGCATACCATCCAAATCATTAATACACACAGGTAAAATATTTGATAATTTGAATCTACTTAATCGTATTGGTTTTTCTATAGAAAAACCCAAGATGGATTTCTCTTTAATAAAAAACTATATCAGTAATATTATAAACTCTATTGCTCCAAACGATTCTGAAGAAAGGTTTGAGGGAATGGGTATTAGAGTTGTAAAAGAGCAAGCACGATTTTTAAATCATACCCAAATAATTACTCAAAACACATTGATAAATGCAAAAAAAATTGTAGTTTGTTCTGGCTCTTCCCCTTCGATACCTGACTTAAATGGTCTTGAAAGCGTTCCTTATTATACCAACGAAACTATTTTTCAAAATGAAGTTAATCCAGATCATTTAGTAGTTATTGGAGCTGGGGCAATCGGAGTTGAGATAGCACAAGCATATAAAAATTTATCAGTAAAAGTTAGTATAATTGATAGTAAAAATTTTTTAAATAATAGAGATAAAGAAGCTTCTGAAATTTTGAAATCAATTTTAAAAGGCGAGGGAATTGATTTATATGAGAATTGTAAAGTGGAGAAAATTAGGAATATAGATGAGGGCAAGGTGGTTATTACTTTGTTAGAAAATCAAACACAGCTAGATATTGAGTGTTCTCATCTTCTTGTTTGCACAGGAAGAACCCCTAACGTTAAAGGTCTTGATTTAGATAAAGCAGGTATTTTCTATAATGAAAAGGGTATAAAGGTTAATTCCAGGTTGAGAACTTCAAATAAAAGAGTTTATGCTGCTGGAGATGTGATTGGAAAAAATATGTTTACTCATGCAGCCTCTTATGAGGCAGGGATAGTTTTAAGAAATATACTTTTCAAACTCCCAGTTAAATATAAAGATTATGTGCCAAACATTGTTTACTCTTCACCAGAGTTTGCTTCTATTGGTATTTCAGAAGAAGAAGCATATCGCAGGTATAAAGCTATAAATATTTTAAGATGGCCTGTTTCAGAAAATGATAGAGCTGTAACAGAAGGTTTGTCCGAAGGGTTAATTAAAATAATTGTTAAAAAAAATGGACAAATATTGGGTGTAAATATCTTATCTTCGGATGCAGGTGATCTAATTGTTCCATGGATTTTAGCAATAAAAAAGAAGATAAATATATCTGTAATGGCGAGTTTAATTATGCCTTATCCTGTGCTTTCTGAAATAGGCAAAAGAGCCTCAGGTAACTTTTTTCTACCTAAATTAACCAGCAAAATAACACAAAAAATTGTTAAAGTAATGATGAAAATATGATAAAGCCGGGCATAAATAATCTTATTACAGATGTAGATGGAATTTTTGTTGGTAATTCAGAAGACAAAAAAGACTTAACTGGGGTTACGGTGATTATGCCAGATAAAAGGTGTGTCGCCTCAGTTGACGTAAGAGGTGGAGCGCCAGGCACTAGGGAAACGGAGCTTCTGAATCCGTCGAATTCTATAAATACAATTGATGCAATAGTTATTAGTGGGGGTTCAGTATTTGGTTTAGAAGCGTCATCATCTGTAACTTCTTGGTTGTCTAAACAAAAAAGAGGGATCGATGTTAGAGGGGCAATTATTCCAATAGTCCCCTCAGCTATAATTTTTGATTTTCCAATTAATCCAAAACGTAACTGGAATGATGCTAATCCGTTTTCATCTCTTGGAATCAAGGCATGTTCTAATACAGTAAAAAACTTCGAACTAGGAAATGCTGGCGCTGGTATAGGTGCTACAGCTGGTAAAATTAAGGGTGGGCTGGGTTCAGCATCATTTATTACTAATGAAGGTTGGCAAATTGGTGCTTTAAGCGTCGTAAACCCATATGGAGAAACAGTTATTCCAGGTACCAACAAATTTTGGGCAGGAGGAATTGAAGTTAAAGCTGAATTTGGCGGATATGGTTCAGCAAGTTTAGATACAATTAATTTAGATTATAGAGCTTCAGGATCAATTGGAGGGAATACAACTATCAGTGTAGTTGCAACTAATATTATATTAACTAAGGCGGAGTCTTTAAGGTTGGCAATAATGTGTCAGGATGGGATTGGTAGAGCTATAAGGCCCGCTCATACACCTTACGACGGGGACATTGTTTTCGTTGTATCTACTGGTTCTATTTTGCCCAAAGAAACATCCCAAGCCCTAATTTCTCGTTTAGGAACTATTGCTACTGATTGCGTTTCAAGATCAATTGCAAGAGGTGTGTATCATGCCGACAGTATAGGGGAATTTTTAAGTTTCAAAGACACATATGCTCAAGGTTAATTACCTTTACCTTACATAAATATGAACTTCGTTAGTAGCGGCTCTTTCTAATGTGGTCGAAGATAAAGACACTCTCCCAGCTGGCATACCCATATCTGTAAGTGCTCTTAGTACTCTAGAAGCATGATCTTTAGATTTCGATGAATTGAGAGCTAATTCTGCAGGAGTTCCTTTGGTTGGAGATACTGCGACTAAGTCAAACTGGGCATTTGGTTTTTGCTCCATTGCTCTACTAATAGCTGCAAATAAGGCTCTTTCGAAAGGAACATCAGGTCTATCAAATCTAATAACAACTAATGGTTGTTTATTAACGATAGATGATGAAGATACAAGAGACTTACTTTTCCCCTCAGAGCTTGAATCAGATCTTAGTGTTGTGAAAGCTCTGTTTCTGAGACTTGGCCCAAGGATTTCTCCATTTTTAATTGAGGAAGATAGAGTGGTTAGATTGGACCTCTCACTTCCTATATAAGCTGTTTGTCTGCTAACATCTTCACTGAGTTCGTTGAGAAGGCGGTCAATTAAAACAACAGTTCTATTTGTCTCATCTTCTAAAATAACAAGTTGTCTATGGTCTTCATCAATAGCACCAGAAAGACCGAAAGTGGCTTGTGTGCTTTCTAACAGGAATGCAGCAAAAGCAGAGTCATTAGCAACACTATTTGCTAGACTATTAAATAAATTAATTCCTTCTCCCATCCGATCTAACTCGTTTTGAGCCTGGTTCCATTGATCAATCAGAACGGGATTTCCTGGTGTGGTGCCAACTTGCAATCTAGCTTGAATTGCGGCAACCGTGCCGTGATATCGTTGTGAGGTTTGAATAACTTGTTCTCTTATTTTTTGTAGTCTTTCATTTTGCATTACAATGTTACTTTGTAATTGACTTAGTTCACCTCTTAGTTGCGAAACTTTTTGACCAACAAACGTTCCAGTTTCAATTCCTGGTGTAATAGGCGCAGGCTTGAAAGAAGAGCTTCCCAATTGAGGTGGAGGATTCTTTGATAGTTCGGACTCTCTTTTTGCAGCGCTAGATTCACTAGAAAGTTCTGCAACCTCAGTAGCCGTTGCGGGAGGTGGAAGTTCAGAAGTTTCTCCACCTGGGAAAATCTTATCTGAAATAAAAGAGCAACCACTCAAAATAAGAGTAGGTACAGTTAATATCAATATTAGTTTTCTTAGTAACATTCCTATCAAAACCCTTCATATTCAGGGAAAGGGCACAACCTAAACAAGGTTGCATGCAATTTCAATGGTTAAACCACTAAAAAAAAAACAGCAATAGATACTGTCGATATTTTTTAAATATAGATCAACCAACTGCCCCATCATAAACACGACATGATGTAAGGGACAAGCAGGATATTAAGTGTTTTTCATTATATTTAGATAATTTTGCGATTTATGGCAAAAAAAATCAAAATTTTATGGTTTTATGGTTAATTTTCACTAATTTTTGGCGCGCCCGGGAGGATTCGAACCCCCAACCTCCTGATCCGTAGTCAGGTGCTCTATCCAGTTGAGCTACGGGCGCTTTTGAGTAATTTCTTATTATTTACTCTATTGAATAGCATTAAAACCTTAAAATGTAATATGTTTTACTAATAGATCAGATTTTAATTCTTAAAAAGTATCAATATGTGTTATCACTTAAAAAAATTAGGAGGACGATATGTCTGGAAAAGGAAAAATATACGACATGATGGTGCCTGGGGCAAAATCAAGCTCCCCGGATAGAGATGTATTTGCTCCATTTGATGGAAGCTATATTGCTTCAATACCTGGAAGTGATAAAAATACTGTCGAAAAGGCTTTAGAAAATGCACATAAATTATATAGGGATAGAAAGTCTTGGATACCAAAATATAAGCGGATAGAAATTCTAATTAAAACATGTGAAATAATGAGAGGGTCAATTCAAGAGTTGGCTTTGGAGGCAGCTAGAGAGGGAGGTAAGCCACTAGTTGATTCCGTCATAGAAGTTGAGAGAGCTATTTCTAGTATAGAAGCATGTGTAGAAGTTATGAAGTCTCATTCAGGTGAAGTAATACCAATGAATTTAAACCTAGCCTCCTCCAATCGAATAGCTATGACCCAGCCTGAACCAATTGGGGTAGTTGTTGCTGTTAGTGCATTTAATCACCCTCTTAACTTAATCGCGCATCAGGTTGGACCAGCAATAGCAGCCGGATGCCCGGTAATTGTCAAACCAGCTGAAGATACACCATTGTCTTGTATGCGGTTTGTGGAGATTTTAAGAGAGGCAGGTTTACCTGAAAATTGGTGCCAAGCTTTAGTAACTGAAGATTTAGAGGCAGCTCAAGCTCTGGTTACTGATGGGAGAGTAAACTTTTTTTCTTTTATTGGCAGTCCAGGTGTTGGATGGAAACTGAAATCTTTGTTAGCGCCAGGAGCGAGATGCGCACTTGAACATGGTGGGGCTGCGCCCGTTATTGTGGGCGATAACCCTAATATGGACCCCATGATTGATGGGTTATTGAAAGGGGGGTTTTATCATGCCGGGCAAGTATGTGTTTCAGTTCAAAGAGTTTTTGTACATGAAACATTAGTCGAAGAGGTTTATTCAAAACTAGCTCAAAAAGCATCAAAACTAATTGTTGGAGACCCCACCAAAGCAGAGACCGAAGTTGGGCCATTAATCAGAAAACAAGAATTGGAAAGGGTTGATGAATGGGTTCAAGAAGCAGCCCAGTCTGGAGGTAAAATAATTACAGGAGGGCAGCGGTTATCAGATACTTGCTATTCTCCAACTGTTATATTCGAACCTCCTGAGAATGTAAGTGTTTCAAAAAAAGAAATTTTTGGACCAGTAGTTTGTGTATATCAATACAAAGATATTGATGAAGCAATTACTAGGGCAAACTCCCTACCGTTTGCTTTCCAAGCATCAGTGTTTACTCAAAATATAGACTTAGCTATGAGAGTTTACTCCGCATTAGATGCTTCAGCAGTAATGATTAATGATCATACTGCATTTAGAGTTGATTGGATGCCATTTGCAGGTTATGGGCAATCAGGCCACGGTACTGGTGGTATCCCATACACTATTCATGAAATGCAAATGCATAAAATGATGGTTTTAAAATCTCAAAGTTTATAATTTAAATTTGTATATATTTAGGTTTAAGTCCTTCTAGCCAGTTTTGGAACATTAGCTCAAAACTTTTCTCAATGTTTTGGGCTAATAGAGAGGTATTAAATAATTTCGAGCTGCTAATATTTTTTCTGATGTAGGATTTTAAGTTATTTAAATTATTTTTTTCTAAGGCCAGCTTTAAGCAAATATTTAAATATTCTTCTTTGTTATTTGCAATACAGCATTTTAGACCAGCTGCTGTTAAAATTGAAGCTCCAGTTCTCTCTGAGTGATTTTTCCCTGCTAAAGTAACTACTGGCACTTTAGCAATTAGAGCATCTATTGTTGTTACTCCACCATTATGTAAAAAATTATCGAGGCAGATATCAGCGAGCCCAAGTCTTGTAATATGTTTTAATCTATTTTCACGTTTTGCAAAAATTAATCTGTCTTCGCTAATTTCTAATTTCTTTGCCTCATTAATCAAATTTTTTTCAGTCTTATCGGCTCCTCTTCTAAGCCATAGAACGCTATTTGGAGTTTTTCTAAGTATCTTCATCCAATGATAAAAACTTTCTGGATCAAATTTGCTATGAGAGTTGAAATTTGCAAAAACAAAAGATTTTTCCGGTAAATTTTCTTCTTTCCTAGAAAAATTATATTTGTTTATTTTGATATTCTCAGCTGACATAAAGCTGTCTGGGAGTAAAACTAATGATTCACTGCAATGTTGCATTAGTTGATCGGTTGTGTGAACTCTGTCACTGATTAACCAATCAATAAATTCTGCACCAATTGTTGAGCCGTAACCAAGGTAGTGAGCTTGTACTGGTGCTGGTTTTAGCGCAAAAATTTCAAGTGCACCATCTTTTGTATGCCCAGCTAAGTCTATCAAAATATCTATTTTGTCGTTATGAATAATTTCGGAAGCTCTTAGGGAGCTTATTTGTGATATGTCTTGAAAACACTCAAAATATTTTTTTATTTGACACGAAATATCATCCATCTTCACTTTTGTTGCGTAACCAAAAATCTCAAATTTACTTTTATTATGGGATTTAATTAAAGGGAGAAAACTCTCACCTAAGCTATGCTCTCTAAAGTCTGGAGAAACATAACCGACTCTGATTTTTCTATTTAAATTTTTATTAATTTTATCAAAACTGAATGTTTTGTTGTAATGTTCAATTTGTGATTTGACCTTTATAGAAGATTTTTTTGCTACTAAAAGTCTTGTTTCCGGGCTTGCATTACTATTTGCAAGAGAGAAAGGCGGTATTGCTGTTTCTAGGTTTTTGTTAGCTAGATTAATTAAATTATTCATATTGGATTTATAATGTTTCCAATCACAAATTTGCATTTCAGAATTTATTAAATAAGGTAAAAGATTTAGATTGCTTTTATCTAAAGACATTGTTTTTTGGAAAGTAGCAGCTGCCTCTTCGCTTCTTCCGAGTGATTGCAAAGTGTGCGCAAAATTCGTGAGCAATTTTATATTTTCTGGGTCAAATGATAACGCATCTCTGAACAAAACTAGAGCTTCCTCGCTATTCCCAGTTTGTTGGTGTACCATAGCCAGGTTGCTAAGCGCATTAACGTTTAACGGTTTTATTGTTAAAGATTTTTTAAAAGAGGTGATCGCCTCTTGAGTATTACCTAATTTATTTTGAACTAATCCAATTCCATTGTATGCTTCATAACAATTGATTTGAGATTTTTTTGCTTTTTCAAAAAAATCTAGAGAAATTATAAATTCGTTAATTTCGAAATAGATATTGCCTAGATTTATTAATGCAGGATACATGTCTGGCTTGATGCTCAAAGCAATTTTTAAAGCATCAATTGCACCTTTAACATTTTCCATTTTAATACGAACATTAGCAAGTGTGATCCAAGCTTCGATAAATTGATCGTTTAATGACAAGCATTTTAATGCTGCATTTTCTGATTCAATATACTGTTTATTTAGAAGTAAAGCATTGCTTAAGTTATTAAAGACCTCAGATACATTGGGTGCTAATTCGGAGGCTATATTCAAGTATTTAATTGCCTCGTTCGCTTGTTTAAGGGTTAAATATTGAGTGCCTAGTAAGAAACACAATTTGGGCTCAGATTGCAAATTTTCATGGTTTTCTAATTCTATAATATTATTGATAATTTGATTTTTTTTGTTGTTATTTGAACCAAAATCTATAGTTTTTAGTGATATTGGGAGTTTGTTTTCCTTTAAATTCTTGCTCATTCTAATTGATTTCATTATGGGTAAAAATAAGTTAAAATTTGTTTTTATTGTCTTGTAAGTGGTTAAAGTATAGTTATTTATGTTATATTAACTGAAACCCTATTGTCTTAGGGTTAACTTAAAGTTAAAGAATGAATAAAAAAATTAAAATTATTAATATCTTTTCGTTTTTTCTGGTGGTTTTCTGCTTACTTTTTTTTAATAAATTGGATGCTAGTGCTTATTCAAAAGAAATCGAATTACCTGTCTCTTCCAAAGAATTAAGTGAACAAAAGATTAATGAGCTTGAGAATCTTTTAAAGATACTAAATAACCCCAAGCTACTTGAGGAATTTACTGAAACTCTAAACTTGCTGATTCAAGCAAAAAAAATTAGTAGCTCAAAAGTTGTAAATGAGCAAAGTATATTTGATAAAATTGAGACACAAATATTGAATTACAGTTCGTTATTTCTTTTTATCGCTGGCATAAAAACTTTGATAGTTATTATTTTAGCAATTGTTATTAATAGAATTATAAAGTTAGCTTTTAGAAGAGTGATCAGCATTCAAGAGGATAATGAAAAAAAAGAAACTAATATTAGGAATGAAAGGTATATAAATTTATCTCGACAGCTATTGGCAGTATTTGTTTATGTCTCTGCTAGTTTGTTTATTTTAAAGTTCTTCGGTTTTGATTTATTTGATTATTTTAGTTCTGATTTAGGGAATAAAGTGATAGAAAAATTTTTTACAATTATTTTTGTAATAATCTTTTCATTTATTTTTTGGACGGTTTGTAGTTCTTCAATTGATAAAATAGCTTCTAGAGAAAACTTGGATAGGACTGGAAATAGACTCAGAACATTGTTGCCTTTAGCAAAAAATGCTTTGCTAATAATAATTTTAATTACCTCCATAATAATTATCCTTTCTGAATTAGGTATTAACATAGCTCCTCTTTTAGCTGGCGCTGGAATAATCGGCTTAGCTATAGGTTTTGGTGCTCAAACCCTAGTAAAGGATATTATTACTGGAGCGTTTATAGTTTTTGAAAATACTCTTTCAATGGGAGATGTGGTTGACGTAGGAAATCATTCTGGAGTAGTAGAAGGTTTGACGATCAGAACAATGAAATTAAGAGATTTAGAAGGGAAAGTTCATACGATTCCTTTTTCGTCTGTTGAAACAATAATCAATATGACAAAAGATTATTCATTTGTTGTTTCAGAAATTGGCATATCATATCGTGAAGATAGTGACCAAGTGATAATGGTAATTAAAGAAGTATTTGATAGTATGCTTCAAGAAAAGCAATTTAATGAAAATATTTTAGATGATTTAGAAGTTATGGGTCTTGAAAGATTTGATGATTCAGCGGTTATAATTAGATTAAGAATAAAAACAAATCCTGGATTTCAGTGGAAAACAAAAAGAGAGTTTAATAGAAGATTGAAGTATGCTTTCGATAAAAATAATATTGAAATACCCTATCCTCATACAACTATTTTTTTTGGTGAAGACAAAGATGGTGACTCACCGTCAGCAAAAGTAATATTAAAAAACAATAACTGAATATTTATTATGAGGATAATCAATGAAATTATATGAGCATGGTCCGGCAGCAGATAAGAGATATGGTCTTTTTAATTGGTATGGTGTTTATACATTATACAAAAAAGAATTTTTGAGATTTATGGGCATGCCTATGCAAACTTTAGTAGCTCCAGCTATGACGGCATTGTTATTTTTAACTGTTTTCTCGATAGCTATTGGTAGAAGTAATGTTGACGTAGCCGGTCTTCCTTTTAATAAGTTCATTGCACCTGGATTAATCATGATGGCTATAATACAGAATGCTTTTTCAAATGCTACATCTAGTTTAATGATTTCAAAACTACAAGGTAATATCGTTGATATTTTAATGCCCCCATTAACATCATTTGAACTGTTGATCGGACTTACTTTAGGAGGGGCAACAAGAGGGATTGTAGTTGGCGCATTTGTTGGTTTTATTTTATATTTTTTTGTTGATATAGGTCTTAGTAATATTTTTATAATAATAATTTTTTCATTTTTGGGTTCATTTTTATTATCAATAGTTGGAGTCATTGTAGGTATATGGGCTTATAAGTTTGATGAAATTGCTACAATAACAAATTTTGTGATTACACCTCTGTCATTTTTGTCTGGAACATTTTATTCTGTTGACAGACTCCCTGAAATTTTTCAGAAATTTACACTATTCAATCCTTTTTTTTATATGATAGATGGATTTAGATCTGGATTTATTGGTTATGCAGATAGCAATATTTTAGTTGGCATAGCATACTTGCTTATATTAAACGTCGTAATGGTAGTAATAGGATATTATATTATTCATATGGGTTATAAATTAAAAAGCTAAGACTATTTAATCTTAGTTTAAGGAAAGGAAAAGTTTTTTGGTAAGTTCAATTATGCCTACTTATTCACCATCTAATTTACACTTTGAGACGGGAGAGGGGGCTTATTTATTCGACAAAGCTGGGAAGAAATACTTAGATTTTTCATCTGGTATAGCTGTTACTTCGCTAGGGCATAATTACCCATCTTTAGTTGAGGCTTTAAAGCTCGCGGCAAATAAAGTTTGGCATGTATCAAACTTACATGTAATTGGAGGTCAAAAAGAATTAGCTGATAAATTAGTTGGAAATTGTTTTGCAGATACAGTGTTTTTTACTAATTCAGGTGCAGAATCTGTGGAATGTTTAATAAAGATTGTTAGAAAGCATTTTAATCATAAAAAATATCATAATAAATACAGAATTATTACAATAGAGGGAGCTTTTCATGGAAGGACCCTTGCTACTTTATCTGCTGGAAAACAAAAAAAACATTTAGATGGTTTTGGTCCAGAGCTAGATGGTTTTGATCAAGTTTCTTTTGGAGATATTGATTTATTAAAAGCCGCAATTAATGATCAAACTGCTGCAATTTTGATAGAGCCTATTCAAGGAGAGGGTGGCATAAGAGAAATGCCTGAAGATTATATATATCAAATAAAAGAATTGACTGAAAAAAATGATCTTCTTTTATGTTTTGATGAAGTCCAGACAGGGATTGGAAGAACGGGGTCTTTGTTTGCTCATCAAGCTTGGAATATCAAACCTGATATTGTTGCTACTGCCAAAGGTCTTGGGGGAGGATTTCCTGTTGGTGCATGTTTAGCTACAGAATCAGCAGCAAGTGGTATGATTCCAGGTTCGCATGGATCTACTTTTGGGGGGAACCCTCTAGCTATGGCATCTGCTAATGCTGTTATTGATACAATATTATCTAAAAATTTTTTAAATGAAGTTATACAAATGGGCGAAAATTTAAAATTTAATTTAGTGAATCTAAAGAAAAAGTACCCTGAATGCATTACTGAAGTTAGAGGAAAAGGGTTAATGTTGGGTGTTAAGTTTAATTCCCCAGTGTCTGAAATAGTTAGTTTGTTACAAGAAAATGGACTCCTTACTGTTCCTGCTGGAGACAATGTAATGAGATTGCTGCCTCCTCTTATTATTAATGAGGCTGAAATAATTCAGGCTTGTAAAATTTTAGACGAAACAATTTCTAGATGGGTTTCTTAAGTTATGCCAAACTTTATTGATATAGAGCTAATCGCCTCATCAGAATTACAAAGTATTATTGACCAAGCAATACTTAGAAAAAAAAATCGATTTGATGCTTTTTCAGGTGAAAAAGATAAAGATAATCCATTGCAAGGTTTAATATTAGCTATGTTATTTGAAATTCCTTCTACACGAACAAGGGTTTCATTTGATATAGGTATCAGGCAATTAGGTGGGTCCTCGCTGATAATGAATTCAGAAGAAATGCAATTGGGTAGAGGTGAGAGTATTGCTGATACTTCAAGAGTATTATCAAACTACGTAGATATTATTATGTTGAGAAGTTTAAAACATCGAAGTTTGGAAGAGATGACTGAATATTCAAGTGTACCAGTTATTAACGGTTTAACAGATCAAAGTCACCCATGTCAGGTGCTAGCAGACTTAATGACCTTCATTGAGATTCGTGGGTCTCTTGAAAACAAAAAATTTGTTTGGATTGGCGATTTTAATAACGTTACAAGATCTTGGATACATGCGGCACAGAAATTTAATTTCAAATTTATAATATCATCTCCAAAAGAATTAATACCTGACAGTAGTCAAATAGATACTTTAAGTAAAAGTTTAGAGAATATTTCTTATATTGAAAATTCAGAACAAGCTGTTTTAGATGCTGATTGTGTAATAACAGATGTTTGGATGTCTATGTCAGATAGTGCTTCTTCTAAAGAGGAAGTGTCAAAAAAAGAAAAAAAATTGCATTCTTTAAAACCATATAAGGTAACTTCGGCTTTATTGAATAATACGAATGATGCTTTATTTATGCACTGTTTGCCTGCTCATAGAGGGCAGGAGGTGGATACTGATGTTATTGATGGTAACAATTCAGTAGTATGGCAAGAAGCGGAAAATAGACTTCATGTCCAGAAGGCAATTATGTTATGGTGCTTAAAAGATAAAATTAATATTTAATATGTTTAAAACAAATTTTTTTTATCTAATAATTGTTTTATTTGCTTTAACCTCCTGCCAATCACCTGCATCACATACAAATTTAAAGTTAAGTTTTGAACATCTAAAAAAAATTTCATTTATGGCAAGTGAAGTAGAGATCATTTATAACCAAGAGAAAAATAATAGAGACGCCTCTGTTCTCATTTTTGAACAAGGCCTAACCAATCTTATATCAAAATATTTTATTCATAAAATTCAAGAAAATCCATATAATTATAGATTGCGTATTGAAATTATAGATGTGTCAATAAAAAAGAATTTTTTAAAAAAAAATAAGAGCGATTTTATAGATAAGAATATTTTAAAAAAAGAACCTGATTTTTATTACTTAACCAATCTAGATATTGAAATAAAATTGAGGAATGAACGAGGTTTTGTTATAAAAAATATCAGGGTAAACGTATTTAATAAAAAAACTAGTTACAATAATCTAAGCATTAATGAAAAAGCAATGGAGTATTTTGTGATTAATGAGGCTATCTTAAAAATATTGGACAAAGAAATTGATAAGCAATTTAAAAAACATCTTAATGAATTTATGCTTTAACTTTCAATATACTTGATTAATTTAAATAAAAATTTTTCACATTTCTCTATTTCATTCAATTCGATAAATTCATTTGCTTTATGTGCTTGCTCAATACTACCAGGGCCACACACTATAGTTGGAATATTTTTATCCTGAAAAATTCCTCCTTCAGTTCCATAAGATACAGTATTTAATGTATTGGTTTCAGCTAGTTTCATTACTAAGTTTTCTAAAGTAGGAGCAGATTCTGATTTTAAAGGAAGGACATGAGCAAGTGGGGTTGTTGATATTTCTGCTTCTTTGAAAACTTTCCTCATTTCTTTTAATATAACATTTTTAGCAAAAAAATTAAATTTACTAATAATTGAATTAGGGTTTTGTTCAGGGATATATCTGTATTCCCAAATAAAAGAACATTCTTTGGGGATGATATTCAGAGCAGTTCCTCCATTTATGAGACCTACGTTTATTGTTGTATAGGGGGGGTCAAAAAGGTTATTAGAATTTACTTTTTCTTCTTCAAACAACTTATCTAAATAGTTAATCAATTTTGAGGCAGCAATTATTGTATTTGACCCCTTTTCTGGCTCACTTGAATGTCCTTCCAAACCAGAGACCACTGTCCGGAATGCCATAACCCCTTTATGGCTGTTTACTATTTCCATTTTTGTGGGCTCTCCAACGATAGTAGCCATTGGTTTAACAGGAAGATTATTGATGAATTCAACAAGTGATGGAGCTCCAAGGCACCCTACTTCTTCGTCATATGAAAATGCAAAATGAATAGGTTTTTTTAGTTTTTTAGAAACTAATATTGGAACGATGGACAAAGACACGGCTATAAAGCTTTTCATATCTGCTGTTCCTCTACCATATAGCTTTCCTGATTTTTCGGTCAGAGAAAAAGGATTAAAATCCCATTTTTGACCTTCAACGGGCACTACATCAGTATGTCCAGATAAAATAATTCCTGGCTTATCCTCTGGTCCAATTACACAATGGAGATTGGCTTTAGAATTATCTTCATTAAAAATGATATTACTTTTTACATTATACTCATTTAGAAAATTTCTTATATAATATATAAGTTCTAAATTTGATTCTTTACTTGTCGTATTAAACTTAATTAAATTTTCTAAAATAGCTCTGGGTTTTATTTTTTTCATAATTATTCTCTAGATATTATTATTGTAAACTTAAAATTATTAATTCTTCCAAAATGATCTTGTAAATAGAACTAATATAACAAAGATTTCTAATCTACCAAAAAGCATTCCAAAAGCCAGAAGCCATTTAGCAGAATCAGGAAGGGGGGAAAAAGTTCCAGCAGGCCCAACGATACTTCCTAAACCAGGACCAACATTAGTTATTGCTGTAGCAGCGCTAGAAATGCTTGTGATAAAATCAAGCCCTAATAACGAAAGAAGGAAAGCGAGACAAGCATAAGTCAAAAGAAATAAAAAGAAAAAAGCAAAAACTGTATCTGAAATATTTGCAGATATTGGTTCTCCATTATATTTTGGTATATATACATGGTGCGGTCTTATAAGACTAGCGAGTTGCGCTCTCATTGTGGCGTATAAAATTTGATATCTAAATAATTTTATACTGCATGAAGTAGAACCTGCGCACCCTCCTATAAACATGAGGAATAAGAAAACTATACCCGGAAATCCTCCCCATTCCCAATAATTAGTAGATGAATAACCAGTGCCAGTTATAATAGATGTTACATTAAATGATGCCTGTCTCAATGCTATTAAAAAACTACTATTATTATTAAATACTTGCCAAAAAGTAATTGCTAAAATTGTGAAAAAAAGAACATAGAAAAACCAATGAATTTGGGTATCGGCAAAAAGCCTTCTAGTTTGGCCTCTTGCTGCCATTACATATACGAAAAAAGGTAAACTTCCAATAATCATAAAAACTATAGCAATAATTTCTATATAAGGATTAATAAAAATACCTATTGATGAGTCTGATGTAGAAAAACCACCAGTAGCAATTGTAGTCATAGAATGAACGATAGACTCAAATCCAGTCATCCCTGCAATCCAATAACAAGTTGCACAACAAATAGTAAAAAAAACGTATATGGTCCCAATCCAAGACGCTAAAGAAGTTAATCTTAATCTTGCTCTTGATGAGCTATCTGAAAATTCAGTTTGGAAAAGCTGGTTTCCGCTAACTCTTAAAACTGGTAATACAGCAATAGCCAAAACAACAAAACCCACTCCTCCGAACCACTGGAGCATTGCTCTCCATAATAATATTCCTGGAGTACAATTATCTAAACCAATTATAACTGTGGAGCCTGTTGTGGTTATTCCTGACATGGACTCGAAGAAAGAGTCTGTGAAAGATAATCCATTATTATCTAGATACAGGGGAAGAGCAGAAACTAACGCAGTTACTAACCAACTAAGGCTTGTTAAAATGAATGTTTGTTTAATGTTTAATTGTTTTTTTGTCCCTTTAGTTATAATTAACAAACATATACCAAAAAAAATTAAAATTAGAGATGATTCTAGGAAATTTTGCCAATAACTATTGCCTTCGGCAATATTAAGCATTCCAGGTATAAGCATGGCCATTCCAATGCATATAAGTAGAATGCCTAAGAAATAAAATATTGGTCGTGTTTCAAACAAATTTCTATTTAGCTCTCAACAAATATATTTCGTCTAATTGGGCCGATTTTTTTCATATGGGCTATCAAGTGAAAATAAAGGTATTTCGACATCAAAAGATTCACCTGTATCATTAATCATTTCATAAGTACCTTCCATGATTCCGGATGGTGTTGGCAATGGGGCCCCACTCATGTATTCGTAGCTTTCTCCCGGGTTTATGATTGGTTGCTCCCCGACCACTCCTGGTCCGTTTACTTCTTTTACCATACCTTTTGAGTCAGTAATTTTCCAAAACCTATTTAAAAGTTTTACTTTTTCATTACCTAAATTATATATAGAAATTCTATATGCCCATACGAAATGATCGTTTTCGGGTGCAGATTCTTCCTCCAAAAATTGTGGCTCAACACAAACTTGAATATTCCGGGTAATTGTATCGTACATATCTAAATTTAACCTTACTGAATATAGAAAGTATACAAATATATTACAAAAACAAAAATTAATTATAATCTATCAAGGGATTGGTTAAGGTCTTCTATGATATCGTTAACATCTTCTAGTCCAACTGACAGTCTTACTACACTATCGTTGATTCCTAATTCTTCCCTATCCTCAGCTTTAAGTCTCTGATGAGTTGTAGTTGCAGGATGTGTTATTAAGCTTTTACTATCACCTAGATTATTTGAAATTTCTATAAGTTTTAAGTTGTTTAAAAAAGTAAATACATCATTTTTTGATCCATTGATTTCTAAGGTGATAATTGAGCCTGGGCCATTCATTTGTTTTTTAGAGAGAGTATATTGAGGGTGAGAATCCAAGCCAGGGAAAATTACACGTTTAATTTTTTTGTTACTAAGTAATACGTTTGAAACTGAAAGTGCGTTCGAGCTATGTTTATCAATTCTAATTTTTAAGGTTTCTAAACCTTTATGAAGCACCCATGCATTAAAAGGACTCAAAGAAGGACCGGTATGTCGTGTATATGGTCTTAGAGTATTTTCAATATAATCCTCACTCCCCATTACTGCACCCCCAAGACAACGGCCTTGACCGTCGATGTGTTTAGTAGCGGAATAAATAACTATATCAGCTCCTAATTCAATAGGTTTTTGAATTATAGGAGTGCAAAAAGCATTATCTACGATTAATTTTTTCCCAGAATTTTTTAGAATTTCTGCTATTTTAGATATATCACTAATCTCTAACATAGGATTTGATGGGGACTCTAAGAAACCAAAAACTGTTTCTGGTCTTAAAGCTTTCATCCATTCTTTTAAATTTGTACCATCGATAAATGAAACTTCTACACCAAACCGTGGGAGTATTTCTTCTAATATATATCTGCAAGAACCAAATAGGGCTTTAGATGAGATTACATGGTCCCCAGATTTTAGCATAGACATGAAAGTTGAATTCACAGCTGCCATTCCAGAAGATGTAGCGATAGATTTCTCACAACCTTCTATTTCACATAACTTTAATTCAAATGCTCTTACAGTCGGGTTTCCATATCTAGAATATATGTATCCTTCACTTTCTCCTAAAAATCTACTTTCTGCTTCTTCAGGTGTTTCGTATACATAACCAGAAGTTAGGTATATTGGTTCGCTTGTTTCATTATTATGAGACCTTGATATACCAGAACGGATAATTCTAGTTTGTTCGCGCCAATTATTATCAGGATTGAATTTCATTTTTACGCTCCATTAAAACAAATTAGCTCAAGGGGGGAGAGCTCTAGAAAGTGAGCGTCCGACCTTTTAAGCTGAATATTTTTTGTGGCCGCAAGCCGGTCGGCTCAAATCACCACAATAAAAAAGTAAATCTATTAATCAATTTGGTCAAGCATAAATTTGATAAATAATGTAAACATAAAAAATTATTCAATTATTTTTTAAACTCAATAATTTCTATAAAATGTTCATCGGGATCTGTCCCCATCAAAACGTAAGATTCTCTAACCTTACAAGTTTTAAAATCAAAACTTTCTCCGTCTCTTATACCCATAGTGATCTTTCCGCCATACCTCTCAAAATTTTTTTTAACATTTTCAATATTTTTTGTATAAAAGACTAAAGCAGCTTTTTTCTTTTCATCCACAGGTGATATTTTCATTAATCCAATCATAGTCTGATTTGCTTCCTGAGAAAGCATAGCTAGTTCTAATATTCCATTAGCATTCACTTTTTCTGTTGGGTATCCTGAGATTCTATTTAAAGGAATGGTTTTATGATAAATTTTATTAAATTCTAAAACTTTTGTATAGAAGTCCTCAGACTTATCAATATTAATAACACTAATAGAAACTCTCTGTAAGTAAGTATTTGCCATTAATCAGTCTCCGTTAAATTTCAAATGTGATACAAAAAACCAAATAAACACACATAATTTTTTATTTCTAATTTATTTTTATGTATTCTTGTAGTTATTAAGATAAAAATCTTTAATTATTATATGTTATAAACTAGAGTAATAAGATTGAAAAACTTATTAACAACTTTGCTAATTTTTTAGTGAATTGATTGGTATTGTGGCGTAATGGATTTTTCCATGTTTAGCTTATTTCGTAAAATAGGCTACTTTAATAACATAAGAATTTTTGGTATCTATGGATAAAATATTTAGAACTAAATCAGGTATTAATATTAGTAGAAATGTTAAATATCTTGAAGATGAAAGAGATATTACATCTATAATTGAAAAACTGGATACCAAATATGGAGTGTACTTATCATCAGGTGTAGAGTTTCCTGATAGATATAGTCAATGGGACTTTGGTATTGTTGATCCACCGCTTATGTTTACTGGTAGCTATCGTGAATTAATAATAGAAGCGCTTAATCAAAGGGGTGAATTGCTCCTTGGGTTTTTTAAAAGTTTATTCACAAAAAATGAAGATTTTGAATTAGTTAAAGATAGCAAAGAATTAATCAAAATAAAAATAATTGAAAATAATAAAATCTTTATGGAGGAAGAAAGAAGTCTTCAACCAAGTATTTTTTCTCCTTTAAGAAAAATAATTGAAGAGTTTGAGGGAATTCAAGATCAGCATTTAGGTTTATATGGAGCTTTTGCTTTTGATTTAATTTATCAATTTGAAAAACCTAAAGAAAAAATTCCAAGATTAGAAAAAACAAATATTTTAAAATTGTTTTTTCCTGATGAAATATTTATTTTTGACAGAAGAAAGGAAGTGATGATTAGATATAATTATTCTTTCTTTTCAGACCGTGTATTTGGTGGTGATTTAAATAATAATAATTTAAAAAATTTTAAAGAAAACAATTTAAACATCGACAATTCTATGGTGGAAAATAATATTGAACTAGATATTTCAGATGAGAGCTTTAATGATATGGTAAGCATAGCAAGAGAAGCTATGAGAAAAGGAGAAATTTTTGAAGTAGTTCTGTCTCGTAGTTTTAGATCAAAGTATAATTATCCTCCTTCTAATCTTTTCAGAACTATGAAAAAAGTTAACCCAAGTCCATACGAGTTTTTTTTGCAATTTGGTGATGAGCAATTAATAGGCACATCACCTGAAATGTTTGTGCGAGTTGAAGGCTCACGTGTCGAGTCATGTCCAATTTCCGGAACAGTAAAGCGGGGCTCAAACCCTATGGAGGATGAAAAACATATAAGAAATCTGCTAAATTCTGAGAAAGATGAAGTTGAACTGACAATGTGTACGGATGTTGATAGGAATGATAAGTCTAGAATATGTAAACCTGGGACTATAAAATTATTGGAAAGAAGATTAATTGAGCGCTATGCAGGTTTATTTCATACTGTAGACCATGTTGAAGGAGAGCTTAGAGATGAATTGTCAGGTTTAGATGCTTTTTTAAGCCATATGTGGGCAGTTACTTTAACAGGAGCTCCAAAAAAAGCAGCTGTATCAATGATTGAATCATTAGAAAAATCTCCGCGTGAGTGGTATGGAGGAGCTGTCGGGGCTCTTTTTTTCAATGGAAATGTTAATACTGGTATAACAATTCGAACAGTGCACTTAAAAAATAATATTGCCACTTATAGGGCTGGAGCAACATTAGTCTGGGATTCAAAAGGGTTTGATGAAGCCGAGGAAACTAAAACTAAAGCTGAGGCTTTTTTTAAAGTTATTAATTCAAAAAAAGAAAAAATTACTAAAAAGGATGAACTTAAAAATCAAAAAGAAATTAGCGTTGTCATGCTTGATAATGAAGATTCGTTTATTCATACTCTTGCTGATTATATAAGGCAAAATGGTGCCAATGTTCATACTTTTAGAAGTGATATTGAAATAGATTATATCCTTGAAAAAACTCCTGATCTAATTGTTCATTCTCCCGGTCCCGGGTTACCGTCAGATTTTAATATGCCTTCTCTAATTTTAAAGCTGGCGGATTTAAAAATTCCACAGTTTGGAGTTTGTCTTGGCATGCAAGGAATAGCAGAAGCATATGGTGGAAAATTAGAACTATTAAATGAGCCAAGACATGGCAAAAGATGGACTGTAATTCATAGTTCAGAAAAAATATTTAAAGACGTTCCAAACCCATGTCAGGTTGGAGCTTATCATTCAATAGTAGTAGGAGATGTGCCAGATGATTTTGAAGTAATTGCCAAAACAGAAGAGGGTTTAATTATGGGTTTGCAGCATAATAAACTTCCAATAATTGGTTTGCAATTTCATCCAGAATCAATTCTCTCTTTAAATGATAATGTAGGTAGTCAAATTATTTCAAACATAATAAATGCTTTAAAAGTTATTGATTAATTAGTATATTTTCAACTTATTTGAACTATAATTAAAAGATATGTCAGAGAAAAATAAAGAAGAAATTTCAAAATCTTGGCCGTTTCAAGAGGCTATTAGAATTAAAAAGAGATTTAAAGAAAACTCTTTTCCATCTAAAGGTTATGTCTTGTTTGAGACTGGTTATGGCCCTTCAGGGTTGCCTCATATAGGTACTTTTGGTGAAGTGGCAAGAACTAGTATGGTAATAAATGCCTTTTCTAAACTTTCTGATATTCCTACAAAATTAATTGCTTTTTCTGATGATCTAGATGGTTTAAGAAAATTACCTGAAAATATACCAAATAAGAAATTGATATCGGGCTTTATTGGAAAACCATTAACTTCTATTCCAGATCCTTTCGGAACTCATAAAAGCTTTGGGGAGCATAATAATTCAAAGTTGAAAGAATTTCTTGATACTTTTAATTTTCAGTATGAATTCAAAAGTTCTACTGAAAGCTATTTTTCAGGTGAATTTGATCTTACATTGATAAGTGTTTTAGAAAATTATGATAAAATTATGAATATAATTCTTCCTACTTTAGGCTCTGAAAGACAAAAGACCTACAGTCCTTTTCTTCCGATCTGTCCTGAAACTGGATTAGTTTTACAAGTGCCTGTAATCGAAAGAAATACAAAATCTGGCTTGATAGTTTATGAGAGAGAAGATGGGAAAAAAATTGAAACTAAAGTCACGGGTGGTTCTTGTAAATTGCAGTGGAAAGTTGATTGGGCAATGAGATGGACAGCACTTGAAGTTGATTATGAAATGTCAGGAAAAGATTTGATTGAGTCAGTTACTCTATCAAGCAAAATATGTAAATTATTGGGAGGTAATGTCCCACTAAACTATACTTATGAGCTTTTTTTAGATGATAAAGGAGAAAAAATTTCAAAGTCTAAAGGCAATGGTATATCGATTGATGAATGGCTAACTTACGCCTCTCCTGAGAGTCTATCTTTATTTATGTTTCAATCTCCAAAAAAAGCCAAGAGGTTACATTTTGATGTTATTCCTAAAGCGGTCAATGAATACCTTACTTTTTTAGAAAAATATAATTTAGAAAAAGATAAGTCAAAAATTTATGATAATCCAGTATGGCATATTCATTTTGGCTGCCCTCCTAAAAAAAGTATACCAATATCATTTGGTATCTTGTTAAATTTAGCGAGTGTTTGTAATACAGAGGATACAGAAGTTTTAGCAGGTTTTGTCGAAAAGTATATTTCTGAAGATAGATCAAATATCTCTCAAGAGCTAATGCAGTTAATAAATTTTGCTATTTCTTACTTTAAAGACTTTGTAAAACCCAATAAAAAATATCGTAAGCCGTCTGATATTGAAGAAAATGCGTTGCTTAAGCTTAGCGCGCAGCTTGAATTGATGGGAGACCAAACAGATTCTGAAGGTATTCAGACAAAAGTATATGAAATAGGCAAGAATGGAGGTTTCGATAATTTAAGAGAATGGTTTCAAGCTCAATATGAAGTTCTATTTGGTCAATCAGAAGGACCAAGAATTGGTTCGTTCATTGAGTTATATGGAAAGAGTGAGTATTCGCAACTAATTAAACAAGCCCTAAATGGCGAATTTATTGAATCAGACTAATATTAAAAAAATGTCTAAAACTTAT
>MDSV01025547.1_pt1 | contig 30499 bp, 27 predicted proteins | sample 810851 | NCBI WGS metagenome assembly MDSV01 (sample SAMN05326640, study PRJNA326480) | marine metagenome | isolation source: seawater | place: Atlantic Ocean: North East | collected 2012 | reverse complement strand
TGATATTCAATAAATATTTTTCTTCCTATATTTTTCTCATACTGAAACTTTTCAACTAAATTAGCTCCTACTCCAGGCGTAGTCACTTCTAGCCTAACTCCATTTGGAAACATAGACAAAATATTATCGTCATTTTTGATTCGTTTAGCTATTTTCGAAGTTTCTCTAATCGGAACATTTCTAAATGAATCAATAGTAACTTTAACGAAATCTGATCTAGAATCATGGATTAAACCCATTAATACAACTCCCTCGGAAAGGTGGTTTTTAACTATTTTTCTTAAACTTTCCATATTTCTAAAAAACAAAAGTGGGTCTTTCAACCCACTTTTAATGTATAAAAATATAATATTTTAGTAATTATTACAACAATCAATTATATAACTTATAACATACCTTCAAACTCATCTATTTTTTGCTTTATATATGATGGCAGATTTTTATTATTTAAAATTTTTGCAATTTCTATTTTAGCGTTCTGCAAATCCTCCATTTTAATAAGTAAATTTATTTTTAAAAGCTTTAATTCAATTTGCGAAACACTATCTATATTGAACTTTTCTGCCTTAGCTATCATCTCAAAGCTTTTTAAAAGATCATTCTCATGAAAAAAAATATCAACTAAAAGTTTAATAGCGCCACAAACTAACGTTGCATTTTCAGTATTATCCAAAAAATCATTTAAAAAAAGTTTGGCTTCATTGTAGCGACCTAGCTCGTAAGCAATTTTACCCAAATAATAATTTGAGAAAACCTCACTTTCAGTTCCTTTATAATTAGAAGATATACTCTCAAATTGAAACTTTGCATTATCATAGTCTAATTTTGAATAAGCAACTAAAGCAGCACCAAAAGCTGAACTTGATTCTAAATCTGTTTCGTTTTTATTATTGATAAAAATTAACCCACCAATGATTAATGCTGTAAAAAAAATTAGAATATTTACTAGAGTTTTTCTATTTTCCTCAAATCCATTCTCAATTTTTTCAAATGTCTCTAAAAGTGGATCTTTTTTAATTTCTTTTCTTAAAATTTTTCGACTAGGCTTTAACATTTTTTATTTCCCTTTAAATATCTCGTACCCTCGGCAGGGATCGAACCTGCATCTAATGCTTAGGAGGCACTTGTTCTATCCATTGAACTACGAGGGTATACAGTTTAATTCTTGACGATAAACGAGTAAAATATAATATTTATAATGTTGACTTAAAATACTGAAATATTCACTATTTATATCAAATTGGGCTATTCCTTAATAACCAAGATGGAAAACCATTAAGAGAGTTTAAATACCCTTAATAATTTTCAGATAGCTGTTTTATAAATGAGTTTCAACTTAAAAAATCTTAAAAACAATTGAATGTTGTAAAAAATTAATTATTAAAAATTCAATTAAAATAAATATCATATAATTACTTAAAAGAAGAAGATGAATAAAATGACTCAGATTTAAGATTTCTAGTCATAAGAATGTTGACCTCTTCTACAGGGTCAGCACTTTCATAAAGGACCTTAAAAACAGAATCACAAATTGGCATTTCAATTTCATACTTTTCACTTAAACTTTTTATTGAAAATGCTGATTTAACACCTTCAACAACCATATGACTTTTACCAATTGCATTATCAAGACTCACCCCTCTACCAATGCGCTCTCCTAATTTTCTATTCCTACTATGGATTGATTCACATGTAACAATAAGATCACCAATGCCTGCTAGCCCAAAAAATGTTTCAAACTTTGCTCCTGATTTTAACCCAAGCCTTGCGACCTCTTTTATTCCGCGAGTTATTAATGCAGATTTTGTATTATCTCCATATCCAAATCCATCACAAAACCCAGCTGCAATAGCTATAACATTTTTAGCAGATCCACAAATCTCAACCCCAATTAAATCCTCATTAGTATATACTCTAAATTTATTTGTTGAAAACAGAGCTTGTACAATTTTAGAGGCCTCAATATTCTGTGATGCTGCTACAACTGCAGTAGGCATACTTGAAACAACCTCTTCAGCATGACTTGGCCCAGATAAGGTCACATAATTTGATATATTACCATTTACATCAAAAATAACCTCACTCATTATTTTAAGAGTTTCATTTTCTATTCCCTTTGCTACGTTGATTATTAAAGCAGAGGGGTCAATGTGCTTTTTTGCTTTCGTTATTACTTCCCGAATATGTTGTGATGGTACAGCTAGCACAATATAATTAGCTTCATTTACAGCGGATTCTATTTCGGAAAAAAAAGAAACATTTTTATTGAAATTAACATCATACAAGAGGTAGTGCTTCCTTGAAAATTGCATTTCATTGATTGCTGACTGGTTTCTGTGCCAATATCGGACAAAAAAACCCTTATTAGCTAGAATTGCACCAAGTGCAGCACCCCAAGATCCGCACCCAAGAAAAGTTATAAGTTTACCTGGCATACTTGATCATTCAGAGTACATTGAATTAATGATCTCTAACCAGTTGTCATTAATCTGCTTCCGCCTTATTTTCAATGTTGGAGTTAATTCACCCTCATCAATTGAAAAATCTCTTGGTAAAATTGAAAACTTTTTTATTTGCTCTGGACTTGAGAATTTTTGATTCAATTTTTCAATTTCATCAGAAATATAGTTAAAAATATCATTACTTTCAGTGTAGTCAGATAGATTTTTATTATTAGAAATGATTAGTTCGTTTTGTTTAACTGGATCTTTAGGTATTTCATTAACATCGATACCAATGTGATCTCTTAATATTACGCTCATATCTAAAGTTATTAAAGCAGAGCAGAACTTTTTATCATCTCCAACTAAAAAGGCCTGAGAAACGATTGGAATTGATTTCATCGTTTCCTCAATTACTAGCGGAGCAATATTTTTACCGCTTGAACTAACGTAGATTTCCTTTTTCCTCCCTGTTATAAAAAGGTAACCATCCGAGTCTATTTTACCCACATCTCCTGTGTGAAGCCAACCATCAATAATAGTTTCTTCTGTAGCTTTTTTATTTTTATAATATCCTTTCATTACGTTATCGCCTTTTATGAGAACTTCACCATCAGAAGCTATTCTTAAATCAAAAAGAGGCATACATTTACCAACAGATCCAATTTTATTATGATCTTTGTAATTTATAGATATTCCTGCTGTATTTTCTGTCATACCGTATCCTTCATAGATAGGAATACCTAAATAATGAAAAAACTCTAAAATTTCAGGGTTTATTGGAGCAGCGCCAGAGATTGAAAAGCGATTACTTCCAAAACCAGCTGCCTCCCTTAATTTCTTTTTAAAAATTGAAGATAATCCAGGTATTTTAAGTCCTATTTTAAGAATTACTTTCGAATCAATAGCAGCTTTCAAATTAGAATAAACCTTTTCATAAATTCTGGGAACACTAATAAAAAGATGTGGCTGAATTTCTTTTGCATAATCAATTGTATTCAAAGGTCCATCAACTATTGACATGTGCAGAGCTCTACGTGCCCAATAATGATTATCAACGAGTTGACCAAACACATGAGCTAAAGGTAGCCAAGAAACGTATCTATCTCCTTGGTTAAACTTTAAAACATCTCCAACCGAATCAAGCTCTATTTTGAAGTTATCATGAGTAAGCTCTACTCCTTTGGGATTTCCAGTAGTCCCAGAAGTATAGATAAGAGAAGATGTATCATCTCCATTTATACTATTCATTCTATTTTCAATTTCATCATCAGATACATTTGCTCCTTTAGCAATAAAATCATCCCAACTAATTATTTTGTCATTGTTAACAACATTAACATCATCACCCATTAAAACAATATTTTCAAGTGATTCAATTTTATCTATGATTGAAATTAACCGTACAATAGGCATTTTATCTTTTTCGCCATTATCATTCGGATTATGACCAACAAAAATAATTTTAGAATCTGAGTTTCCAACGATCCATTCAACCTCTGCCGGTGAAGAAGTATGATATACAGCTACAGAGATACTATTGAGCATTTGCATAGCGCTGTAACAGCCAAACCACTCTTTTCTATTATAGCTGTAAATAGAGCCTTTCTCACCAACTTGCATATTCAAAGCAAATAAAGATTTAGCTATCTTCATAACATAACCATAATATTCAGACCACGTCAATGTTGACCAAGCGCCTTCTATTTTTTCAGATATAGCAGGTTCATTAGGGTATTTATTTTTATTATCTATTAGATATTTAGGAGTATAGCTCATATTATGGATTCCTTCAAAATTGTTCTATTTAATTTATCTAAAGTAATTATTTCAAATCACATATAACATATAAAATTTTAGGTATATTTATTTAAAACGAATCAATTGCTTGACAGATAGATATGTATTAAAATAATATTATGGCAGTGTTTTTGAGTGAATATGCCGGGGTGGCGGAATTGGTAGACGCGCCTGACTCAAAATCTGGTGGGTGCAAGCCCGTGGGGGTTCGAGTCCCTCCCTCGGTACTTAGATATATCCACGAATATTTCATATTTTTTAATTTTTCCCTTGACTCATAAAATTATATCATATACTTTTTAGCAATAAAGGTGCTGGTTTGGTACCTTTGGTATGTGGAAGGGGTAGATGTTCACTATGTTCCGAGGTCATTGTGAAATCTGCCCCAATTTTTTTATTTTCTTTTTTAAATATTTATAAAATTAGTTATATGTAGATTTATAGATTTTATATAAACAACTTTCTTAAATATATATATAAATTTTTATACTTAATTATCCAGTTAACAAAAATAAAATCTGAGAAAAACATCCAACATAATCCATTACTTTAAGTATCCTTATTTTACAAAATAGCTAATTAAAAACTACCTTCAATGTAATTATTAACTGAATCATTAATATCTTGCCAATAATGACCTTTATGTCTGAGCTTATTTATGATCTTTTGTCTTAGATTTATATTTGTTCGAATATTATCAGAGCTATATTTTTTCAATACTTTATAAATGATGCTCTCAATATCAATTTCATTATATACCGAGCGAACAATATTAGAAATTAAATCATCAGACCTAATATATTTTTTTAGTTTATATTTTAAGGCGATTGGGCCAATTGAGTTTTGGTTAATCTGATCCCTGGAAAATGCCAAGGCAAATTCCTCATCGTTAATCCAACCATTTTTCTCGAATTCAATTAAGACTAATTCAATTTTAGTCGAATCATAATTTTTTGCTTGCAACTTTTCATAAAGCTCTTTTTTACTACGCATGCGGTAACTGAGTAATGACAAACCTGCATTTTTAATATTCTGATATTCTTGTTTTGATAACAGATTCTCTAAAATTAAACCATCAATCTCTTTACCTTCTTTTATCGATTCAGATGTTACTATAATATTTGAAATCTCAAGTATTTTACCATTATCTAATTTTACAAAAAATATATCTTTGCTTCTTTTTTTTGGGTATATAGATAATACTCTATTTTTTTTCTTCAATATCAAGCCCCATAAAAGACCTAACTTTTTCGATTATTTCGGAATAAATATCGGGGTTATCTAATAAATATTTTTTAGAATTTTCTTTACCTTGACCTATTTTCATATCTCCATATGAAAACCACGCACCAGTTTTTTCAATAATATCCCCTTTTATCGCCAAGTCAATTATATCCCCCTCTTTAGAAATACCTTTTCCATACATAATATCAAATTCTGTCATTTTGAATGGAGGTGCTACCTTATTTTTAACAACTTTTACACGTGTTCGATTACCAACCATGTCAGTTCCATCCTTTAGGCTAGTAATTCTTCTGATATCCATCCTTACAGAAGAATAGAATTTTAAAGCTCGACCTCCAGGAGTTGTTTCTGGATTACCAAACATTACACCAATTTTTTCTCTTATTTGATTAACAAAAACTACTGTGGTGTTTGATCTACTTACTGTTCCAGTGAGCTTTCTAAGAGCTTGTGACATTAATCTAGCTTGTAATCCCATATGAGAGTCTCCCATCTCACCCTCAAGTTCCGCTCTTGGTACTAATGCTGCGACAGAATCAACCACTATAATATCTAGAGCACCACTACGCACTAATGTTTCGGTAATTTCTAAGGACTGTTCACCTGAGTCTGGTTGAGAGACAAGTAATTCATCCAAATTAACTCCAAGGTTTTTTGCATATTCAGGATCTAGAGCATGTTCGGCATCAATGAAGGCAGCATACCCCCCTGCTTTTTGAGCCTCAGCAACTATATGCAAGGTAAGTGTAGTTTTACCTGATGATTCAGGGCCAAATATCTCGATTATTCTACCTTTTGGCACGCCTCCAACACCAAGTGCAACATCTAAAGACAAACAACCTGTTGGTATAATGTTATCGCTAATACTTACATGGTCATCTCCCATGCGCATTATAGCACCTTTGCCGAATTGACGGTCAATCTGATTAATTGCTAAGTCTAGAGCTTTTTCTTTCTTTGTATCTGAAGCCATATCAATATTCCTTTGTAATTTATTTTTCTAAAAATGAGAATGTATTTAAAGTTTTGTATATTACACCCTCTGGTAAAGTTTTACTTTCTAATAATTGAATCTTATCAATAGAAAATTCAACTTCATCGTATGTTGAATTTAAAAATATTGTTAAATCAGGATTAAACTTTTGAGGATAATTAATTTTTGCTACTGTAATATGTGGAATAAATGATTCTGAATCTTTTTTAAAGCCGATTTGAGACATTTTATCACTTATTTTTACGACCAAAGCTTTTAAAGCTTCAATATTACCTCCAACACCTAGATATAAAACAGATGGTTTAGATGTATTAGGAAAACAACCTGTTTCAGAAATTGTAAGGGCAAATGGGTTTATTGAGCTAACAACTTTTTCAACCTCTTTTCTAATTTGACTAATGATATCATCAGGTACTGACCCCAAAAACTGAACAGTGAGGTGTAAATTATTATGTTTTACCCAACGTATTTCAACACGCTCATTTTCGCAAGTGGATATAAGCATTTGCTTTATATTTTTTACCACATTTGGTACAGGAATAGATAGAAATATTCTCATGTTTTTAATAATTATTGCTCAAAATAAGTTTTAAAACTGCTTGACTAGTTCGAATTTTATTAGCTTCTCTACTAGATGAAAAATTAAATTTTTGTACAAATAATAATTTATCATCACAATAACCTACATAGACTAACCCTAGTGGTTTAGTTTCACTTCCACCATTAGGCCCAGCTATGCCAGTAACTGATATACCAATAGACGAATTGAATTTTTCTTTAACATTTTGAGCCATTTCTATAGCAACTTCTTCGCTAACCGCTCCAAAATTTTTAATACTATCTGGTTTTACATTTAATTGATCAATTTTTGATTTATTGCTATAGCTTATTACACCGCCAACATAAACTGCAGAGCTACCTGAGACCTGAGTCAAGCGATGGCCTATCAAACCACCAGTACAAGACTCTGCAGTAGATAATGTTAAATTTTTTTTCATCAAATTCTCGATTACTATATTTTCAATATTCTTGTGCCCATTACCATAAATGTATTTTTTTAAATGCTTATTTATACTAATCTTTAGTCTATCTAATTTTTTAATATCATAACCTGAAAGTCTAATATCAACTCCATAAGCGGAAGGATAATAACCAACATTAACAGAGTCTTTTTCTTGAAAATAATTTCTTATTTTTTCAAAAACTACAGATTCTGGTAAACCTGTCGTCCTAATATTTACGCTCGATATTTTTAATTTTATCTTTTTCTCAACTATAGGCAACACCGCCTGATTCATCATAGATTTCATTTCAGATGGAACACCTGGCATCACAATAAGAATTATTTTATTTTTCTCATACATCAGCCCTCTTGCTGAACCAATGTCGTTTGGTAGAGTTATGCCATTATCTGGAAAAACTGCCTGAGACTTACTACTCTCTGGAAGTAAGTGTCCTAATTTTGAAAACCTTTTACATAAAACTGCCCAATAATCTTTATCGAAAATCTCTTTACTGCCAAAATAATCGAAAATTACTGCTCTAGTTATATCGTCATCTGTAACCCCCAAACCGCCAGTGCAAATAATTAAATTAATATCTGATGAAAATAATAGATTTAAAGTATCAGTAATTTTATTTTTGTTATCTGGAATAGTTAAATGAGAGTTTACAGATGCGCCGTTTAAAGAAAGTTTTTTACTTATCCAGCTAGCATTGGTATTGATAGTTTTACCAGATAAAAGCTCATTCCCTATCGTTAATATTGATACCCTCATCCAATGAAATAAACAAGGCTCTGTGTTATTAGTAGCGCAAAAATACCAGCTACGACATCATCCATCATAATCCCTGTACCTGATTTGATATCATCCATTCCTTTTACTGGCCCTAATTTTAAAATGTCAAATATTCTGAATATTATAAAAGACAACAATCCCCAGTAAAAGGAATGCGGTATTAACCAAAGAGCAATCCACTGACCAACCCATTCATCTATAACAACCTCTGACGGATCTTCTTTTTTTATTGATTCAGAATAGATAGTAGAGACCGCAACACCTATAAAAAATAGTATTAAACTACCGTACAAAATAAATACACCTTCAATATAAAATCGAAGATAGTACCAAGCTAGAAAAGCTAAAAAACTACAAATGGTACCAGGGGCAAGTGGAATACGCCCTATGTAAAAAACGGTTGATATTATTTCAGCAATTTTGTTCACTAGCTATTTTTAATAAAATCCTTAATTACTAATCTATTTGTATACAGGTAGATAACGCCAGTATATGCTGTAAATATAGCCGTAAAGAATGTAAGTATATAAATTATTTTATATTGCTTTATTATATCGATAGTAGGAATGAATGATTCCATATTAAAACCCTCTAAAGTGAGGAAGATCAAAGTTAGAATTATAATAGTCAATTGAAATGCAGTTTTATATTTAGAAAGCTTAGAAGTAACAAATTCGAAACCTTTATTTGAAATTATCCACCTTAATCCAGTTATAAATAAATCTCTAAATGTAATAATACCAACCATCCAAAAATCAATGATCCCTATAAAAGCAAATGAGAAAAATGCAGATAATACTAGAATCTTATCTGCTAATGGATCAAGAAACTTACCCTGAGGAGTAATTTGGTTATATTTTCTTGCCAAATGTCCATCGTAGGCATCCGTAATGGCTGCAATCGCAAATATAATTAAGGCAAATATTCTATCATCCGAAAATAGAAAAATGATAAATAATGGAGTGAGAAATATCCTTAATAATGAAAGTAAATTTGGTAGGTTCATATTGATGTCCGTCCCTCCATAGCTCTAACAAGTGTAAGCTCGTCCATATACTCAAGATCGCTTCCAACAGGGAGACCTCTAGCTAATTTGGTAACATCTACACCTAGCTCCTCAAGTTTTTTCGATATATATAGACAAGTTGTATCTCCTTCAACACTTGGATTTGTTGCTAAAATAACTTCCATCCCCCGCATAACTCTTTTATACAAACTGTCTAAATTTAAATCATCAGGACCGATACCATCTAAAGGTGATAGTACGCCACCTAACACATGATATTTACCTTTAAATGAGTTGGTCTTCTCGAAAGAATAAATATCTTGAGGCTCTTCAACTACACAAATTATGTTGCTATCTCTATTTTGATCTGTACATATATGGCAAATTTCTGACTCAGACATTATTCCACACTCAGAACAAAAACTTATATTTTCTTTAATTTCCTTTATTGCACTCGCTAGAGCAATATTCTCTTTTTGATCTGATTTTAATATAAAAAAAGCTAGCCTTTGGGCAGTAGCTCTACCAACTCCAGGTAATTTTGCCAATCGTTCAATTAAAAGGTTTGCAGACTTTGGGTACAAGGACATTTTATAAGCCAGGTATATTTAATCCTGAAAGCATACCACCAGTAACTGAATTCATTTTTTCCTTTGCGGAAGCTTGAGCATCAGAAATGCCCTTATTTATTGCAGAAATAATTAAATCTTCAACGATTTCTTTATCTTCTTTAAGCGATTCATCATCTAATCTGAGCTCTAATATTTCAAGTTGACCATTAATTTTAACTTTCACCATTCCACCACCTGATTCAGCGTTTATAATTATATCTGATAACTGTTCTTGAGCTGTTTCCATTTTCTTTTGCATTTCTTGTGCTTGTTTAAGCATTTTGGACATATTGCCTTTAAACATATATTTTCTCCTATGTTATAATCTCACCATCAAAAAGATCAACAACCTTATCTCTTACCTGCTCGTCATTTTCAGAATCAGTTGTATTTTTTTTGATGTTAATTCCAGATGAATTTTTTTCTTTTTCACTACCTTTTTGAACTTTAAAACTTACTCCATTACCAAAAATTTTACTCAAAATAGTATTTAGACTTTCTCTATTTTTTTCGATTTGGTTCGCGTGAAAATCAAGAGTGCTTTTAATTTTAAATGTTATTTCTGATGATGAAATTCCAATTGGCTGACTTTTATCAAGGATCGAGGCTATAGATGGTTTTTTAACATGCATATTATCAATAAAATCCTGCCACTTTTGATTAATTAAATTGAAGTCTAGTTCCTCAATAATTTCATCTATTTCATTACCTTTAGGCTTCCTTAAATCACCTATTTTGACATCGCTTTCTAATTCATCCTTGCGATTATTTGATTCCTCGTCGTCCTTTTTAGATTTAATCAAATCGGTCTTTATTTCTACTACTTCACTCTCTTTGTATTCATGATCATTATAACTTTTTTCTAATTGAATTTGATTTTCAGTCATTTCAGATAAATTCTGATTATGTTTTTTTTTATTTAATGCACTTTTGTGCTTTTTACTAACTGCTGAAGATACTTTCTCTATCATATTTTTAGAATCTTCTTCAGAAGTGCTTAATGACAAGAAACTCTCAATAGATACCGATTTATCCATTTCTAGTAATTTTAATGAAGCAAACTCAAGTAATAAATACGGATCATCTGAACGTCGAATTTTCGAATGCAAATCTATTAGAATTTGAACAGAACGCAGTAAATCTCTTTTATCCCATTTCGATGAGTGAGAAAGATATTGTTTTTTACTTTCATCATTTATTTCTATTAGGTCTATGCCTCCATCAATCTTAGAATACAGTAAGTTTTTCATATGGTTTGTAAGGCCACTTACTACTTCCTCGGCAGGAACGCCATAGCCTAAAAATTTATCTAATGATTGAAGTAATTGGATGCCATTATTATCCAAAAGAGCAAGAGTATATTCAAAAAAAATATCATTTGGTATGACTCCGAGTGCTTGAATAGTCTTATCACTAGAAATCTCGGAGCCACAAAAACTTATGATTTGATCTAAAATACTTAGTGCATCTCTCATGCTTCCATCAGCTTTTCTCGCTATAAGCTGTAAGCTATCTGTATCAAAATCTATTGATTCTTGATTAAGTATAAAGGTTAAACGCGAAATAATGGTATCAGTTGGTATTCTATTAAAATCAAACCTTTGACACCTAGATATGATGGTAGCAGGTACTTTATGAATATCAGTTGTACAAAAAATAAATTTTCCATGTTCTGGGGGTTCTTCAAGAGTGCGAAGAAGTGCATTAAAAGCTGGATTTGTAAGCATATGAACTTCATCAATAATAATCACTTTAAAGTTTCCTACCATGGGTGCAAATTTTATCTGCTCTCGAAGATTCCTAATTTCTTCAATACCCCTATTGGATGCTCCATCTATCTCCAGTACATCTAATGCGCGACCTTCCGCAATCTCTAAAGATAAACTTGCTGAGGGGTCAAAATCATATCTTGGCCCACCATCAGCATTCAATGCTCTTGATAAAATTCTGGCTGTAGTAGTCTTCCCAACCCCTCGAGGACCAGAAAACATATAACCTTGCGCAACTCGATCTAACTTAAAAGCATTAATCAAGGTTTTTGTAACATGACCCTGTCCAACAATATCCTCAAAGGTTTGAGGCCTCCACTTAAGTGATAATACTTTATATGACATATATTTTTGGCCGTGCAATTATGTTTGGAAATCTCATAAATGAATACCTAATACCTAAACAGCTCAAATCCAATTAACTGCAAACACACAAAAAAGAAAGCTTACCGCTGCTCCTTTCCAGGCCTGACGGGGTTCACTCATTTAATGTTGCCACAGGATTAAATTATCAACACTAATAAGTATTAAATAATCAATCGATAAAATCCTAGCATAAGTATCGATCCTGCTATAGCGGATTGCAGGCAACAGGGCACCGCTAACTCCCCACCTAGCACGGCCTAAAATTAATTTTCAAATCACTATAAATTCTAAATATATACTTTTTTAAAAATATTTTAAAAAAGTATAAACAAAGTTCAATTCAAAATTAAACATAAATAATAAATTTTCTTAAACATTAAATAGCTTATAAATATATTTAATTAAAAAAACAAATTAATCAAAATATAACTACAATTTTAATTTCTTCAATTTCAAACCAATCCCAAAAATTTGATCTATCAAGCTTAATAACGCGATCCTTAAAGCTGAATCGCAATCTTTTACGGTATAAAGATTCTGTAAACCACAAAGAATTTTCTCTTCGATAATAAATTGCTATAAAAGGAGGACTATCAGCGACAAGTTCAGGAATCTTTAATGTGCAAATTGCCTCATTAAATTCACCCTCTGCTGTCACAAAATCTAACTTAGAAAAACTAAATACTTTTTTTGTAAGCGGTGAAAAAGAGCGAGGTTTATCTAGTGCCTCTTGGCTAAATGATATTGATAGTACAAGCAGGTATGAAAAAATAATTTGGAAGCAAATATTCACCTCCAAATTTGGCACTACTTTTTGCCACGCCCAAACAAACCTTTTTTCTTTGGAGGCTCTTCTTTGGCTTCCTCTTTCACAGCACTATCATCAGCTACACCCTCCAGTCTTTTTTCCCAATCACTAGCATCTTCAGGAACTTCAGAAGGGTTTTCTGCATCAGCGTTAGGCTGCTCTGGGTTTTCCCAAATTTCTTTTAATTTTTCATGGCGCTTAACAGAATTATCGCGCAAATGTTCAAGCATTTCACTTACCTCTTCATCGAAGTCAGCAATTGTCTGCTCCATTCTTCTGATAAGTTCTTCTTGCAATGGGCCACCATATCCTTCACCAACTTTCTCCATTAAGTTTCCAAATTGCTCGATTAAATATTGTTTTTGAGGGTCAACCATTGGCTTATCCTCACCATTACCATTATTTGTTCCAGCCATAAAGACTCCGTTTATTACTTAACATTTTTCTCATATTCCTCTTGAGACAAAATAAAAGTCTCAGATGAAGTTAATAATGTAGCTAGTGCTTCATGCAACTCACTACTAAATAATAACCCCATCACGATACCATAGAATTTATAATACCAAGACTCATCTAACCTAGGACTTCGTTGACTATTATAGATAGAAGCTACATTCGAACCCATAGCACCGCTCAATACGTAAATATACGACTTTAATCGTAAAAATTCATTAGTATAAAGTCTATACGATATACGTTCAACATCAACTAGTCTAACCTGCTCTATTGCCCTAGATGTTTGGACAGAGATTAGACTATTTTCAAATGACACTATTGTTCCATTTAAACGCATATCTTTATTATAAATTATTTTTACATATTGGGGTTTTTTTAAATCATTAAGAATTTCTGACGCTCTTAAAAAGTCCATACCTGCATACATAATTGCGCGAGCTTCCTTCGTAAATTCTGGTTGCCTATTAATTTTATTTTGAAACCTAGTAAACTGATTCAAAGACATCTTCTTTTCGTATGCCTTTTCTTTCCCCTTCCGATTTGCAACTATCCTAACCTTGTAAGCGGTGTAGTTGGTTGAATAGACTTGAGCGCTAATAAAATTTCTTACTTTTGGGAAAATTCTATAGAATCTATTTTCATGAATATCAATCAAGGTACCAACCCTAGGGCTTAAAATAACTACCTCCTCTTGCGCACTAACTAGACCAAGACCAAATAGTGTTAAAAGAAAAAATTTGAATATTACCATTTATCTAAAAACTAAATGCTGTTTCGACTTTTGTTTGTCTAATTGGCTCTAATTTACCAGCACCATTGTCTCTATAAAATTCACTATATTCCCAAATCAAGCTAACACCTTTACTCATTTCATATCCTACTCTGTATCCCATTATTGTGTTCTCAGTTGGATTATCAAAATCAAAAGGATTCTTATCATTATTTCGCCTATAAAATGTGTTCGCAACACTTAATTTAGGAATATTATCGGTGTTTACATTAATTACAGCGTTAAAACTATTGTATTCCACTGTATCCGCAGTCATGGAAGCGTAGGAAGCATTAAAATTGACTAAATTGAATAAATTCATATTTGCTGAACCATATAAACCACTAGATGTCCAATCATTATCGTAGCCCTCAAAAATTGCCATATCTTTTGTTTTGATTGAGGTCGTATTTCCTTGTGAAACACTTACTACTCGATTTAAATCATATGACTGATCAAAAAATTGCGGAACATATGAACCTTTAACTGATCTATATTCAAGTGATAAATCAAGTAATCCAAATAACTTGGACCTAATGCCAGGAATTGTAGCCCCAGTACCTGATCTTTTTGGTCGATAGAATAAAGTATCTGAGTTAGAATTTGTTGTTACGACTTCTGGAAATAGGATAGAATTTATTTCTGTGTAAAGTGTAAGTGATAGCATCTTGTTAGTAAGCACTGGGTAGGATACATCAAATGACCATGCAGATACTGAGGCTTTATTATCATCTATACTAAAAGGTCTAGCTTTTATTTCAATATTATCATCATTTATATCTACAATATTATCACCATCAGCGTCTATATCAATAAGAGAGTCTGGCACAGATGAACCATGACCTGGATCTGGCCAGCCATCACCATCAGTGTCATTCCAAAGAGAACTATCAGATGGAAAATCATCAAATAAATCTGGAAAAGAATCCCCATCTTTATCTTTCATTGAAGAAAACATATTTACATCTGAAATGTAATTCAAACCAATAGTGAAAGGTAATAACTCAGAAACCTTATATTGAGCTCTTAACCCTATAATTGTACCTCCCCTGGAAAAATCTTTTACATTTGATAAAAATAATTCGCCTCCAATAGACCCAATATTAAAACCAGTATTGACTCCAACTCTTCTTACAGTTGGAAACTCCATCATATTCGAATATCCGCGCATTAGACCACCTTGACCAAGAGTCATGTTCTCAATAGAACCATACTTTGCCCAAAACGGAGATGTTTTTTTACCATAACGTATGTATAAAATTTTATCATAAATAAGATCAGGATCTTTATCAAAATCCCATTCATCCTGGCGAATATTTCCTTCATTATCCATATAAACAACAAGATCTAAACCGATGCCAATGCCTGCCACATTTATCTCTGGCCTCAACGCCAACTGGTTATATAATGTACCGTCAATAGTTGCTGAGCCAATTCCTAATCCCATACCAAAAGGTTTTTTTGGAACATCAGGTGATTCAGCTTTTGAATCAGAGCTCGACTCATTATCAATTTCGCCACCTTCATTTTCAATTCTTTCAGGCATATCTTTTTCAATAGTTTTACTATCTTCTTTAATCTCAGGAGTATCGTTCTTTTCTTCTTTATACTCAATCCCATCTCTCTCTGATGGTTTTTTATTTTGTTCTAAATTTTGCTCAAGTTCTGGATCTTTTGGATATTCATTTGGACCTGCAGGTGCTTGCATCAAACTACCAGATGAACCGCTTAAAGCCTTTTGCCCAGGGCCTACACTAACCGTTTGACCACTAACTGTGTTAAAAACATCAAATAACCCCTCTTTACCAATAAACTGGTCAACACCTGAAGGGTTAATCATAGCAGCAAATTCAGTGCCCTTTACACTAGCAACGCTAACAGGAGAAACTACTCTAAAAGTTTTAGTTCTATTTTCTTTTTCTACCTTATTTAAAATGGTTCCAAACTCAATATTTACAGACCTTGTATTCTTTGTATCCATAATTTCAAATTGAGAGTTTGGCTTAATTTTTACAACCGACCTATCATCAATGAATATCAAGGCAGCATATCCATAATCTCCAACTTTAATAGCATCACCATTATTGATACTTCCTCCTAGCTGCCCAATTTCATTATATGTTTGCATTCCCAACCTTTTGATCTTGACTACACCTTCAGCTTTAATCAATCTTGCGACAGGTTCAGCTAAACTAATACTGGAAACAAATAATGATACAAAAATAATTTTGAAAATGATTGAATTGAAATAACTCATTTTTATCCCTTAAATATTGATCAAAAAATTAAATATCTATTTATTTTGATACAAGAATGTATGTTGACAGAAAGATCAATGAATTTTTAAAGCACGCTATTTCCAATGTTTGTTTTTACTTGTTTGTCCTATTCCAGGGTTGAAACCATTTGTTGGATCAAGATCTTTATAAAAATTAGTCAATGATGGTTTCGCTAAATATTCGTGTCCAACATTATGCTCTGCAGGATATTCAGCTCCGATATTATCATATATTTTCAACAATCTTTGTTTCAAAGCATCTGCATCTACCCCTTTTTTGACAATATAGTTATGATGAAGCACGTGACAAAAAAGATGGCCATAGTATAGTTTCATTTCTAACTGACTCTCAATTTCGTGTGGGAGATTTTCGAACCAGTTTTTTTCATTTCTTGGAAATGCGATATCTAATGAAATCATTTCGCCTAATTTATCTTCGTTTAGAGCATGGAATCTACCAACCGCACTAGCAGCTACAAATCTATGTAGCAATGCTTTATCAGCCTCCTGGTTATTACATTCAAAAAAAGAACCTTCATTATCTTCAAAAAAAGAAATTAAATAATTTTTAATCTCATTTATACCCTCATCTGACATTTCAATGATCCAATGATGTTCATATTTTTCATGGAATTCTTCCATCCGAATCGGTAAATGATTAGGCCAAAAAAAACTTAAAAATTGCATTAGCTTATCAGAGAATTTACTTGGTAGAAATTTAAATTTTTCAGTAATTAGATCTACCCTGCGTTTAAACTCAAATAACTTAGGAATGAAACTTGGACCTAATTTTTCTATGGCTAAAAAAGTATCTTTACTATAATGTTTTGCAGCGTCATAACAATCCTTATGAACGTATTCGCCAGAATCAGGAAGGTTTTTAAAATTAGAAAGTATATCTCTTCTAATTTTAGAAAAATTCTCGGGGCGGTTACATCCAATATAAAAAACAGAACTTTCGGTGGGTTTTAAATATGTATCTAGCCTTACAGCGAATACTGCTATTTTACCGGCACAACCTGAGGCCGCATACAACCTTCTCTCATCAGCATTATATCTAGCAGGTGTTTCTGCATCCACATCTCTTATCCTACTTTGATATTCATTATCGGATGCGAGTTTTTTAGGAAATTTAATTTGTTCTTGATTATAATTTTTTGATTGCAAATTATTTAAAATTTCTTCCTCAGAACTCCCAAGATCTACCCCTAAATCATTGACAAGTTCAAGCTTTCCATCCAAGCTAATTTTAGCATAAAGGGATAACTCAGTATATGCAGGACCCCTTTTTACTAATGCTCCCCCTGAATTATTACAAACACCGCCGACAATAGATGCACCAATGCAAGAACTTCCAATGACAGAATGAGGCTCCCTTCCATACTTAACTAGTTCATTTTCCAATCCAAATAGCGTACTTCCTGCTAAGCCTATAATCTGCTTACCTTCATTTATTATGTGAATATCATTTACTCTCATTGTATTTATAATAACGATTGGCCTATCATAATCATCTCCGTAAGGTGTTGAACCTCCTGTCAATCCAGTATTTGCAGCCTGCATTATTATGATAACATCTGCCTCTAAACACAATTTGAGAATGTTCCAAATTTCAAACAAAGTTCCTGGTTTAACAACCGCCAATGCCTCACCCTGGCCATATCTCCATCCTTTACTAAAAATATGTTTCTCCCGCTTAGCGGTGAGCACGTACTTTGAGCCCAAGCTACTTTTTAAATTTTTAATGAAATTATCTTTTCTCAATTTTACTTTTATTACTATTTAATCTGCTTCAATAATTATTACATGTTATGTATTTCCATTTGAAAGTACAAACTATTCAAAATGTAAAAACCTGGGAAATATTTTCTTTTTACTCAAATAGATGAAATAGAAATCAATTATTATATTACACTCATTACATTGTAGGTTTATTGAGTTATATGTAATTTGAATATAATCTCAATTAATTATTGGTATTTTTTTTGCAACATTCATAAACATAATATAATGAACCCTAAAATATTCTATCGCATTTTATTATACATAACCTGCGTTTCTTCTTATGCTTTATCTGCTAATAAAGTTTTCATAGAAGGCTCTGTTTCAAGCTCTGATGATAAACCAGTAAAAAAAGCTGAAGTTCAATTATTAGATGCTAAAAAGAAGAAAATATTAAGTATTAAAACTGATAAAAATGGATACTTTAAAACTGACCAATTTGATGCCCAAAATTGTTATTTGCAAATAGACAAGAAAAAAGAATCAGCTACAGTAATCATTCGTTCATGGCCTTCTGAAAACAAAAACCTAACTAATCTTAAGATCAAGCTATCTAAAAAAGGAAAAAAGATAAAAAAATCCTTTGGTCCGAGCCCTGAAATAATTATGAATGATCCTAACATGGCGGAAGGCGGAGCCCAGAGCAAGCTAACAAAAAAGCAAGTCAAAAAGAAAAAAATACCAAAGAAACAAGAAAAAGTATTTGTAAGTGGTAAGGTTCTAAATAAAAAGAGAAAGCCTGTCAAGAAAGCTACAGTTATTGTAATTGATCAAAATTACAATTCGGTAGCTGAATTAGAAACAGACAAAGAAGGTCTTTTCACCATTGAAAACCTGAAGCCAGCCGATTATAACCTTACTATATCGAAGCGAAAAATGCTTGTAAAGTTCAAACTAAAATCTTGGCCAAAAAATAATCAAAACATCAAAGACATCAGTGTTACCTTAACTAAAGAAAAACAGCAAGTAAACACTCTCACTTTTGGACCAGAGCCTCCACAAGCAAACGCTGGCCTTGATCAAGAAATGGCCTATGAAAAAAATGTTTTCATTGATGGATCTGAAAGCTACAACCCAAAAAATATCATTGAAACATATGAGTGGAAAACTTTATCAGAAAATCTAATTATTGATAACCCATCTAATCCTAATTTTACTTTTTTATCCCCTGCAGTTGATAAAAATTTCATTTTTGAATTAACAGTAAGAGGCCCAGGAAATATCATTGATAAAGATACAGTAAATGTTAAAGTATATAATAAAAATATTTTTCCCATTGCTATTGCAGGAGAAGATCAAATACTGGATATAGGTGATCCAATAATACTAGATGGCTCAAAAAGTAATGACCCCGACGGTAAGATAAAATCTTTTCAATGGCGTCAACTTTCTGGAGAAAAAACTACTTCAAAAAGTAGAAAGCAAGCAGTAATAAATTTAAAAACAACTTCATTGTTTGTTGACACACTTTCATTTGAGCTTAAAGTAGAAGACAAATATAATTTTGATCTAGATACAATTAGTGTATTTGTGATGGACATCCCTGAACCATTGGTAGTCATAACAAGTAGCTCTAGCGCTCAGGAAAATATCGGAGCTGCAAAAATTTCTTTGGGCGTATCTGTAAAGTCAGGAAAGAAGACCTCTATTTATGCATTTACTAGAGACAGCACAGCACTGGGAAATGGTAAAGATTATACGAACATTAATGAGGCAATTTTTGTTCCAGCTGGAAAATCAAGAATTACATTTCCATTGAAGATCAATGACGATAATATTGATGAATATAATGAACAGATTATTATAGACCTCATTGATTCTACTGTAACGAATGCAAAAACAGGTTCAGCTAGAAAGCATATTTTAACTATAATTGATAATGATCCTCCTCCAGATGTTGAATTTATCACATCAAACACATCTGTTTCTGAGGCCGGTGGCAAACATATCGTCATTTTAAATCTTAGTAATCAGAGTGGAAAAAAGGTATATGTAGATTATCAAATAGAAATGAATAGTTCTGCGGTTAATGGAGAGGATTATACTTTCCAAAATGGCACTTCTTTTTTTCCATTAGGAAAAACTAGAGATACGTTAAATATAACACTAATAAATGACACCATTGATGAGCCATCTCAAACATTAATACTATCACTACTAAATCCTAAAAACAGCACTATTGGGGTGAAGAAATCACACACTGTAAAAATAAATGATGATGATAACCCTCCTTTTATCTTTATTGTAAATGAAAAAGGAAGTGGACTCGAGTCTGATACCTCTAAAATAATAAATTACTCATTATCGACTCACTCAGAAAAAGAAATTTCTGTACGATACCGTGTTAGTTCTTTTGGTACAACATCTAAAAGAAATAAAGATTATATACTAGAGGACGGTGTAATGGTATTCCCTCCTGGTCCGCCAGGATTCTCATCCATCAATTTTAAAGTAATCGACGATAAAATCGACGAATTTGATGAACTTCTAATAATTAATCTGATTGGTGAACCAAGCAATGCTACCCTTGGATTATCTACGAGATATACCTACACAATTATTGATAATGATAATCGTCCTACAATTGAATTTAATGGAGATGATCATGGTAATGATTTTATATCCGCAACAAAAATAAAAGTTGGTAGTTCTTCCTCTGGAATTATAGAACTTGGCGGTGACGTAGATCTATTTCGATTTGATTTAAAATATCCTATCACAGTACTAACAAAATCAATTGGGGAAACAGATATTTATGCTGAGTTACTAGATAACGCAGGTCAGCTGATTGCCAAAGATGATAATGGAAGAGATAGCAATAATTTTATGATAAAAACACCTCTCCTTCCTGGCCCCCATTATTTAAGGATCAAACATTACTCAGATGAGGGTACAGGTGATTATGTAATGACCCTAGAATCGTCAGAGCTATATGATAAGCAAGCAGATGATTTAATTTTAAATAAAACTAAATCATATTTTAAAATTGGCCACATAATTTATGAAGCAATGGTTCATAATGATAAATCGTATGATCTTGAAAGAATACAAATAAACTCAACTAAATTTGAACTTGATTCAAAAAGATTTATCACGATCACTGTTAATGATTCTACAATTATAAACCCTTCTACTTGCTATGTACCTAGTTATGGACAATATGAAAATCTTGGTATCATACAGAAAAATTATATTTCAAACCCTTTAAACTTTAGCAATTTGCCTAGATATTTACCGAGTGAGAAATTAGAAAATTCGCTCGTTTTTGGAACGGTAAGAGATTATCAAACAAGGAAACCAATTTTTGGTGCGGAAGTACGAATCTATGGAGCACAAACTCCTGCTAATGGTGCCAGCCAAACCAGGTTGATTAACCTAAAAGATGGAGAAACATGGTATGGTGGAAATAGATTACCTACAAAAAAACCCAGATACAAATCTCCTGTAATTAACAAATATCCTGAAGTAAAAGGTCGTAGAGTAACAGGCTTAGATGGAAAGTTTGCTATAGCAGTTCAAGATACAGGCTTTTTAATGATTAGAGCAAACGCACCAACAAATAATTACAGAATTCAAGAGAAAAAAATAAGAATTCGTTACGAGAGAGGAGATTTTTACGCTACTGATATATGGTTAATTCCAAAATAAACTTCTTACTATTTTTCACTCTATCAATATTTTCTACAATTAAGGGACAAAAAATGAATAAAACAGAAATAGCTACTGTTGGGGGCGGGTGTTTTTGGTGTGTTGAGGCTGTTTACCAGCGAATCGATGGCATTAAATCTGTCACACCTGGTTATGCTGGAGGCAAATCAAAAACTACCACATACAAAGAAGTATGTACAGGCACAACTGGTCATGCTGAGGTGGCTAAAATTGAATTTGATATAAATGTTATTACTTATGAGCAGATATTAAATGTTTTTTGGCAAGCACATGATCCAACGACATTAAACAGGCAAGGCAATGACATCGGCACACAGTATAGATCTGTAATTTATTATCATAATGAAAAACAAAAAGAAATTGCAATTAACTCAAAAAAAGAAGCAGATAAGTCTGGTTACTGGGATGATAAGATCGTTACAGAAATTTCCGAAATATATAATTATTCTGATGCTGAGGACTATCATAATGACTATTACCAGAATAACCCTAATCAGCCCTATTGTATATTTGTTATAAAGCCTAAACTGGACAAATTGATTAAGAAAGGGGTCATTAAGTGAAAAAACAATTTTTACTTTTCATTTTAATGTTTTTTATTTCAGCTTCTATTCAATTCTCAGCATGCGAAGAATCCGAAAATAAAAGTTCAGATTGCGATACAAATATAATGATCAATCAGCCAGAGAACCAATATCGTGTAAATGCCCAAGTTTTCGGAGGTATTGAAGGATGTGGTATTGTAACAGTTGAAAAGGATGGTGAAACAATAACAAATGCAGTTGTAAAACTCAATGGTACAGAGCTAGCCTTTGATGAGACTATGGGGTATGCATCATTTCTATCAAATTCATCAGGAGATGAAATTGAATTAGAGGTGACTCATGAAGGTTCAATAATCGGTTCAGGAAAAGTTTGCCTTCCTAGTTTTCCTGGTATCTCTAATATTGACTCAGGCGATGTTCATCAAAAAAATACAGATCTAACTATTAATTGGTCTGCAGTCTCAAATGCAACGGCGATTGATGTTACAATTGACGAAGATATAACATATGAACAATATAATTCTGGATTGCTTTTACCAACGACTACCTATCATACCGTACCGTCATCATTCTTTAACTTATCTTCAGATCGGAGTGATACTGCTGAATGCATTATTAATGTTACAGCATATTATGGGGTCAGTTCTGAGGCAAATTATGAGGACTTAGATTCTACTGATTTGGGCTATAATATAAATGGCTCTGCTGGATTTTTTATAGGAATAAACGGAGATGAAACTACAATATATGTTCCAATAAGTGATTAGGTAAGACTAATAATTTTTTTCAAAATTTTGCATAGCCTCTATTAATGCATCTACTCCATCTTCTGGCATAGCATTATAAATTGAAGCTCTAAATCCACCTACAGATCGGTGCCCTTTAAGAGTGGTAAGTCCTTTGTTTAGACAATAGTCTAAGAAAATCTTATCATCTATTTTCTTATCTAAAAATACAAAAGGAACATTCATAGTTGAACGGTCCTCTTTATTTATAGGACTTTTAAACAGACTATTTCTCTCTATTTCTGTATAAAGCTTTTCAGCTTTTCGCTCGTTAATGATTTCCATTTCCTTTAAACCACCTAATGATTGTATCCATTTTAAAGTTTCATTTACCACACAAACGGTAAAAACTGGCGGGGTATTAAACATTGAATCTTTAGATGAATGGGTTTTATAACGCATCATCGTAGGCATATCTCTAAAGTTACTATCTAGAAGATCTTTACGAATGATAACCAACGTTACTCCCGCTGGACCCATGTTTTTTTGTGCTCCAGCATAAATTAATCCAAATTGAGATATATCTATAGGCTTTGATAAAATATCAGAACTCATATCAGCGACTAAATATGAGTTAGTGTATTTAATTTCTGGGAAGCTTTTATATTGAGTACCATATATTGTGTTATTACTTGTTATATGTAAGTACGAAGCATCCTTTGAAGTAACCACATTTTTTGGAATGTAAGAATAAACTGAATCTTTACTACTTCCAATAACATTAACATTACCAAATTTTTGGCATTCAATAACTGCCTTTGCCGACCAAGATCCAGTATCTATATAATCTGCTGTGCCACCGCTTGGAAGAAGATTCATTGGAACCATTGAAAATTGCAACGATGCTCCTCCTTGCAGCCAGAGAACGGAATAATTTTCTGGAATATCTAATAAATTAATAAGATTTTGAGTCGTATCATCAAACAGCTCCACAATAGGCGCTGATCTATGACTCATCTCTAATATACTTATTCCTGAGTTTTTATAGTCTTTTATAGCGCTTTTTGAATCTTTTAAAGCAGGCTCTGGTAGGCAAGCAGGGCCTGCGCTAAAATTATATATTTTTTTCAAAATTGTAAAATATTTCTAATAAAATGAACCGAAATTTGTTAAAAAGGAAGCTGAGTATCAATAGCTACTGCGCTCTTTTTATAATATCAAGTTGTCGACTTTTCTATTATTTATCTGATCAGAGCGCAATAGCCATTAAAATAAATTAATTAGGCCTAGTAACTTTATATGGTATGGATATAGTGTAACAATTATATCCACCATCCTCGGTAAAGATAGTTCCGAGATCAATTATACTAAAAAATGAACGAAAAATTCGGGATTCTTGTCCTAATCCCGGGCCGTGAACCCTCCATAATCCAGCATGTATATTATCATTTACGATTTCATCTACGCCAATTCCTTTATCATTTAATTTCCTTCTTCCTCTTTGATATTGAGATCGTCCATAGCGATTCATTACCCATTCTCCAACACCGATAGAGTCTAAAGCATACTCAGGGCCATTGTTTTCTACAGCAATTTTCAACATTATATGTTGAAAAGCATCAAACGTAGGCAGGTTGTCCCTATCTAAGAATAAATCACCAATTTCGGATGAATTTAACGCAAAAAGCAGGTCCCCCTCTTCAACGGTAATACCATTAATACTATCGGTCGATGCATTTACTGAAAATATATTTAACGATGAAAGAGAAACCTTATCGCCAGAGACACCTACTAGAGGAGTCATAGCAGAAATTCTCCAAAAATACCCATCAGGATTATTTTGATTAACGGTCCTAACAAACTTTACCTTTCTTGTCATCAATGAACTTAAATCCTTTGAGAAGCCCATTGAATCAATAACATCCATTGTAGAGGTATCTCTTACTTGAACAACAAAAGTGCCATTTAAATTATAATTAATAATACCTAATGCTGTATCTCCTTCAATGGAAAAATCAACCGTGCGATCGCGGTTTAATATACGCCTTCCATAACGCACCCTATACCCTTCTCCGTAATTTAGGGTGTCGCCTAAAGTTCTAGATAGACCAAAAAGCTCTAAACCAGTGTCGTATTCAAGATCAACCAACCCTCCATCATCAAAACCATCTAAACCAGTAGCTGAGTCTTCATCTAATAACCTTAAAAGCTCAATTTCATCATTTTCATTATTATTTTTTATATCAGAACAACCGATAAAAAAAATAATACAAAAACTTAATCCTTTCATTAAAAAATTCATTTTTTTACTCCCTATTTAATTCCAAAATTGTCGTTTATTTCTTTTTCTTTCATTACGAAATTTTCTTTTACTTTTTTCTGAGCGTTTATTTTTCATTTTACCCTTAAGGTCTTTCATCATTTTATGTTTAAATACTCCAAGCTTTGCTTGCTGTAATGGGTTAAGTATGTCGCCTGAATTAATTAAGAATTTTTCTTCTAAATCAGACATTCTCCTCTTCAATGATGATGTTTCTTTTATGATCCTACTTACCTCACTTGATGTTAGTTTTTCATTCTTCATATTTAGCTTCAGCGAGCCAGCTAATGATCTTTGTTTTCTTCGCAGGTTATCCATCTCCGCTCGATGCTGCCTAAATCTTGGAAAAAACTTTTCAGCTTGATCTACCTCAAGTTCTAACTCTTCAGTTAACTTCCATATCATCATTGATTCTATTGCTTTTTTATTTCCTTGCTCATTCAGAGAATCAGATAAGATTTCCCTAGAATTATCATCTTGTGAAAATATTTCCAAAGGCAATAAAAATATCAATATAAAATGTAAAAATTTCATTAAGACTCTCCATTTTTATCAAAAACGTTTAAATTATCATTCATGTAAAATAATATTTCTAAATCATAATCATTTGACTCTTCCATATAGAATAGGGTTAAATCGTTATCATTTATGCTGCTTTCATTTAACTGATCACCCAAAATCTCAAAATAAACTTCACTTTCATCATATGCATATGGGACATAGCTATTATAATTATCAAAATTTTCTAATTGATTAAATGTAATAATTGAAATCAGAAATATAAACGCAAATGCAGAAACGCCGGATCTAATTCTTTTTTTTCTATTTGACTCATATACTTGTTTGGCTCTCAGATTTGAAATAAAACGAGAGGCATTAATTCCTTCAGCTCTAATTTTTACTGAGGCTAAGATTTTATCTTCAAAACTAGTCATTATTTAGTTTTTCTTTTAATCGTTTAAGTCCATGATGAAAATTAACTTTTGCTGTGCCCTCAGACATACCAGTTATTTCTGAGATATCGCGGTAAGAAAGTCCATCAGTTACCCTTAATATTACTACTTTTCGTTGTTTTTTTGGTAGTTTAGCTATTTCTTCCCACAATTCTTGTCTAGTCCATTCAAAGTCATTTTTTTGATCATATTTTCCTTCTTCTGTTATTTGCTCTAAGTGCAGCATACCTTTCCATTTATTTCTAGTTATCCATGAATTTGCTGTATTAGAATTAATTCTATATAAATAAGTCGAAAAATTTGATTCGTATCGAAAATTTTTCAAATTTTTATATAATTTTAAAAACACATCTTGAGTTAAGTCTTCAGCTGCCATTTCATCTCTAGTTATTTTCATAAAAAATCCAAAAACATTATTTAGGTTATTTTGTACGATTTGATCAAAAGCTTTTTCATCTCCAGATGTGAATTTCCGAATTAGTTCTTTGTCATCAATCATATCATTTGTTAATTAGACTAATAAATTTAGAAAAGGTTAAAAAATAATTTCATATTTTTCGATATGCATCTAGATGAAATTTTACGAATTGCAAACCCAAAACAACTTGCAGCAATTAAACATCCCCTTGCACCTTTAATGATAATTGCTGGTGCAGGAACAGGAAAAACATTCACTTTAGAAAATAGAATCATTTACATGATTCAACAATATGGTGTAAAACCAGATTCTATACTCACCATTACCTACACGGAAAAAGCAGCTAAGGAGCTGAAGTCGAGACTACATGAAAAGATTGGTCAAAAGGTTCATCCTATGTTTGTCGGAACATTTCATTCATTTTGCTACAAATTAATGAAAGAGTATCAAATCAATAACGCTGATTCTTCCTCACTGATAGACCAAAGTGAAGCTGTTCATATGATACTTGAAAATTATGATGATTTTATGCCATTTATGTCTGAAGAATTTTCAATAAACCCAAAAATATCTGTAGTGGAGAGTTTCATTCCTTTCTTTAACCGTTTAAGAGATGAACTAGTTGATATAGATAAAGTAGATCAATCTATTCTTAAAGATTTTTATAAAGATGATGCTGAATCACTTGATCAACTAAATGACCTATTAAGAATATTTCCAATCTATCAAAATCTTAAAAAAGAAAATAACCTAATAGATTATAATGATATGATCTTAGACACTTTTCATGCACTTAAAAATGATACAAGATTACTTGAAAAAGTCCAAATAAAATACGAACACCTTATTATTGATGAATTTCAAGATAATAATTATGCCCTTAATGAAATTTCTAGATTAATTAGTAAAAAAAATAGATCTATTACTGTTGTAGGAGATGATGATCAGGTAATCTATAGTTTTAGAGGAGCAAATGCTTTTAATATATCAACATTTGAAAAAACATATGAATCTCATCCTAATTATAAAATGGTAACATTAGAAACAAACTACAGGTCATCACAACCTATTTTAGATCTGGCGAATAGCTCAATAAAACACAACAAAGAAAGAAAAATAAAATCATTAGTATCTGCAGGAAAAAACATTGAAATAAAGCCAATGATTTTCAAGGGAGAAAAACCCGAACAAATTGAATTTATCGCAAATGAAATCATCAAATTAAATAATGAGTTCTCATATGCTAATATGGCTATTCTTTGTCGCACACATGAACAATCGCAACAAATAATTGAGTATTTAAATTTAATTGGAATTCCTAATCGCTCTCCAAAAAGAAACCTTTTTAATATTTTTTCAGTAAAAGATTTTATTTCCTGGGTGCAGTTATTGGCAAAGGGAAAATACTATGATATTGCACTATTCCGAATTTTAAAAAATGAATGGGGATATAAAAAAGCTCATGATTTTTTTTCAATTGAAAATGGTTTAAATAAAGATGACTTAATCAAAAAAATCACAGAATATGGTCTTAAAAATAATATTGCATCAACGGAACGAATAACAAAAATAATAGACCATTTTGAAAACATCATGCACAAAAGATCTGCTGCTGAAGTTGTGTGGGAATTATGTGAAAAATTAGAGCTTCTTAAGAAAAAGGCGCGTAGATACCTTGTTCAAGACCAAATTGATATATTAAATATTAGCTCCATCATATCAAATGCTCAAAAATTCTCAAGTACTATCATAGATAAAAAGAAAGATAATATTTTCAGGTTTAATAAGTTCATCGAAAATGTGATGACTTCTGGTGGACTTCCTCCATTAGAGCCTGAAAAAGACCAGGATTATGCTGCTGTCACAATAAATACTGTTCATGGAGTGAAAGGTGGTGAATTTGACATTGTATTTTTACCATTTCAACGCTCCGCCAGTTTCCCACTCAATTTTAAATCTAAAAAGAGGATAAAAAACCCTCCGGATATATTATTAAATTACAATAACTATACAGAGTTAACTGCAAGGGAACATCATTATCAAGAAGAAAGAAGACTATTTTATGTTGCAATTACTAGAGCTAAAAAATACATGTACATTCTTGCGCCAAATAAAGCGACCTCAAAATTTGTTAAAGAATTGCCAGAAGAGCTTATGAAAAATATATCCGATAAAACAAACCCAAAGGTTCATTCATCTCGTTCTGTATTAAAAGTAAAGTACTCAAATATGATGCAAGATGCTCTATCAAAAAGTCAATATAACATTGTAAAAGAAATAGCAGAAATTCTAAATATAATTGATCGACATGAAAATGGTGAATCATACTCTTTGACTAACTCTGAATTACAGCAGCAATTAAAAAGAGATTTAAAACCTAAATTCATCCCTGAACCTCCAAAGCAAATCAGTTTATCAGCGAGTGCTATTGAAACCTATATATCTTGTCCTTTGAAGTATAGACTATCGAAAATTGATAGAATTCCACAAACGGCAAGTAAACCAGAATTAGTATTTGGAAATATTATACACAAGGTTTTGCAAAGATTTCATAATGAATGTAAAAAGTTAGATAAAAATTCAATTTTAGAGCTACTGGAGCAAGAGTGGCAAAGTGGAGCATTTGAATACAAAGTACGAGAAGAAAAATTTAAAGAACAAGGTATCAAGATGTTATCTAACTATGTAGAAAACATAAAAACAAATACTCCAAATGTTATAGCCACAGAGTTGAGTTTCACTTTCCAATTAAACGAAACAACTATTGTTGGAACAATTGATAGATTAGATAATGAATCTGGTATTGTAATAACTGACTATAAAACAAGTAAAACCTCAACCAAAGCTAAAAATAGTTTACAACTAGCTATATACTCCTTATACCTTGAACAGTCTGAAGATTTAGAACTAAAAGGTATTCCAAAAAAATCACAACTTTATTTTTTGAGAGATCATGAAGATCCTTTAAAAGAACATTCTTTTTCAAGTGATGAATTACGCAATACAGAAGAAAAAATACTACACGTTTCTAATGGCATAAGAAAAAAAGATTTTAAACCTATAAAAGGTAACCATTGTAATTGGTGTGATTACAAACACCTTGCCTGCCCCGTTTATGAGGAGTGACAGATCAATTACTGTTTAATTAGCTGAAGATCAAGAATACAATTAAGCTTTGCTGCAATCAGTTCGAGCCTCGTTGGATTTCCAATGTATTCAATAGCAATATCAGATATAGATGTCGTTTGTCCGTTAATTTGAATATTAAATATTTCAGCATTGTTAGAATTATATAATTTTAAAAATGTTGAATCAGAACTTATTGAAGAAAAATCTTTTACAACCAGGGATGTAAATAATGTATCTTCATTTTCAGATTCAAATTCTAACTCCCAAATGTAATTTTCTGTTAAATCTTCGGCATTTAAGCTTAAAGAAAAATAATCTACCTCATTGACAATAGCTGGAATGTTTAAAAGCAGTCCATCATCATAATCAGGTGGTTCCACACATCCAAAAATCATAATTATAAATGAAATCAACTGAATTTTTATTGATGTACTAATTCTCATCTGCTTTTATCACCCTATCGTTACTTCCTAATTGCAGTTCATTTATTTTATCCATTGGTTTTTCAAGCTCCCTTAACCTAGGACCTCTTAATTCTTCATAATGATTTGTAAGAGCGCCAATTGATTTATTCATAGCATTGATTTTTGATTTAAACTGTTCCCATTGTTTTCTA
>MDSV01216643.1_pt1 | contig 30507 bp, 32 predicted proteins | sample 810851 | NCBI WGS metagenome assembly MDSV01 (sample SAMN05326640, study PRJNA326480) | marine metagenome | isolation source: seawater | place: Atlantic Ocean: North East | collected 2012 | reverse complement strand
TGACGCTCCTCCATCCATAAATGCAATGTCTGCATTTCCAAATCTTAAAGCCTCAATAATTGCACCTTCAGAACTTACTGGGTAAAGTTCAACAGTTACTCCTAATTTATCTGCTAAATAATCAGCTAAAATTTGGGGGTTTTCATCAGGATTATCATAATCATCTTTAACTTCATATGCTATTACAACATTGTCAATTGTTGGCGTCATTAAATCATTAATTGTGTATTTATCATTATAATATGCTGAAATTCCTGGAATTGCTGACAATACTGCAGAATAACTCCCTAAATGTGTTTCTGTGTCTGTTTCAACGATTCCTGGTGTACTTAATACATCAGATAATATTGCTGCTCCATCTACCTCGTCCTTCATTTCAACTAATGCAGTGGTTACTTTATTTACTAATTCTTCATCCATATATTGAGGATTATACATTACTGGGTGACTTGGAGACTGCCCAAATTCTGGTAATGCAACATATTGATCCATTGCTAAACACCAATCTTCATTTTCTGTTGGGTCCTCATTATCACAATAAGATGGTACTGTGCTATCTTTTGCAAATGCAACATCACCTGTTCCATCAGATAAGCATTTTACTGCCCCTCCATATCCATAATATGGTGTTCCAGAATCTGGAATTGAAGCATCATCACTAAAGAAATTGAATATTGTATTTCTTAGTGTTTCTACATCATTTGCATCACCAACAACATTTGCATATCCATGTCCAATTAAATATCCCATTGGCATTAACATACCTGCTGATTTTAACCATCCTGTATGGCATGATGTTTTACCTTCTAATAATGCAAAAGGATCTGTTATTGGGTCATCATCTAAATGTGCTGCTGCCATTTCACTATCTGCCTTTACCCATGCATGTGCATTGTAATAAGTTCGGCCATCTGACTTTTGATCTGCTGCCATAACTTCAAGATCGTATTGTTGCCAACCAACCCATGCACTTCCCCCATCCATAAATGCTAAATGTGCATTTCCGAATCTTAATGCTTCTAATGCTGCACCTTCTGAATCTATAGGGTATAATGAAACGTCCATAGTTAATTTAGCACTAAGATAATCTGCTAAACGTTGTGGGTTTTCATCAATATTTTCATAATCATCTTGAACTGAATATGCGATGTTTAATTTTGGTAATTCAACTGTATCTGTAGTTGTATTATCAGAAGTTGTGTTGTTTGTTGTGTCGTCAACAACTGTATCATCTTTAATCAAAGGTTCGTCCGTTCCTGTGCATCCAGCAAATACTGAACAAATAATCAATATTGCCATCAATAATTCTTTTCCAATTTTCATTTTAATCTCTCCTAATTTAGGTGCTCCTAAAACTGCCTGCCTAGCCCCCTATATATAATAGTTTAGGCACACCTAAAAATTAAAGTAAATTTTAAATTATAAAATATTAAATTTTTGTTTTAAATCCCATAGCTCGGACGATGCACCATCCTTTGCGTCCCTCCCAAATTGTGAAAAAGCCTGTAAAAAATGTGCAGCCAATAAGGGCCCAATTCACTGGTATTGGGGATTCTGGAAGGCTATCCCAGAACATTGGGGGGAAATTGAAAAGGGTGGAGATAGTTAGAATTATTCCTAACACCACAACAAAAGTTCCAAGTTTGATCCTTGCTGCTTTACCTCTCGCATCTATATTACATTCTAAGGCCATTATGCATCCCTAATTTTATTTCAGTGATAAATGTCTGTTTTTTATTAGAGTAGTAAAACATCAATAATTTGATCTTTGGTTCCTTTTTCATTGTATGGTAAAATAGTTAATGCATTAGAAGTTGTTAAACTATGTAAATTTCCTGAGCCTTGGTGTGTTGTGGTATATGCTATCATCTCTGTGCCTGTATTTTCAACAATTACTCTTGAAAAATTTATGTATTCTTTTTTGAGGTTGATATTTTCAAGTAATTTTGCTTTAACTATTTTAGGGGTAGGGCCATTTGCATTTGTAATAAATTTTAGCCAGGGATTAATTAATATTTGAAATACTACATGCGAGCTAACTGGGTTTCCTGGTAATCCAAAAATAGGTGTATTATTCCATTTCCCAAATAATGGGGGGGAGCCTGGTTTTATTTTAATTCGCCAAAATAAAATATTGCCTTCTTCTTCCATAATTTTCCTTACAAGATCAAAATCTCCCATTGATACTCCTCCAGAAGTTATAATTAAATCTGAAATGTTAGATGCTTTATCTAATTCTTCTCTTAAATCATCAATTGTATCTGAAACAGAATTGTGTCTAATGGGGATATGTCCCATTTCTTTAATTAATCCCTCTAAAACATAACTATTAGATTCATAAATTTGACCTGGTAAAAGTTCTTTTCCAGGTGCAATTAATTCATCACCTGTGGAAATTATTGAAATTTTAAGTTGTTTAATTACTGAAACTTCGGAAAATCCCATTGTTGCTAATAACCCTATTTCTCTAGGAGTAAGGTATGTTCCTTTTTTGAAAATAAGTTCATTTTTTGATAAATTTTCACCTTTAATACGAATATAGTTTGGGAAACTGGGTGAGTAAAGTAATACTTTATTATTTGTTTTTTTGGTTTTTTCAACCATTATAATCGAATCGGCGCCATCTGGAATTGGTGCGCCTGTCATGATTTTGATTGCAAAACCAGATGTTAATTTTTCATTGGGTGTTTCTCCCGCGGGAAGGGTTCCGATTATTTCTAATTCTATTGGTTCGTTTTCTGTAGCTGTTATTGTATCTGAATAAATTACTGCATAACCATCCATACTAGAATTGTTAAAGGGGGGATCATTTATCTTACTATAAATATCATTAATTAAAACCCTGTGAAGTGTGTTTTCAATAGGTAATTTTTCTTCAAAAGTTGGTATTTTAATTGTTTTTGAAAGTTTTAAGGCTTCTTCTAAACTTACAAAATAATTTTTATTATTTGAAAATGAGGGGGTTGCCATATTATATCGTTAAGGATTTGTTTTAATAATATTGATTAATCAAAGTAAACTCGGTGGTTCGTGGATATTAATCTAATTGTGTTATGTTTGGGTTTATTTCTTATTTCTATTCTTTATTCTAGTGTGGGCCATGGGGGTGCTTCTGGATATTTAGCTATATTATCATTAAGTACATTTGCAAGTATGGAAAGTAGTTGGTTAAAACAACATGTGTGGTGTTTAAATTTAGTTGTAGCAGCTATCGCATTTTACCATTATTACAAGGCAGGATTTTATGTTAAAAAATTTACAATACCATTTATTTTGGGTAGTGTTCCATTTGCAATAATTGGGGGTGCCCTAAAAATAAATGGTGATGTTTATGATTACCTTCTTTCAATTACATTAATTTGGGCTGCTTATAGACTATACCAAACCAAAGAAATAATTGAAAAGGGGAAGGTTGTCAATTTAAGTCTGAAAACAACATTACCAATTGGTGGGAGTATTGGTTTTTTAAGTGGTGTTATTGGGGTTGGTGGGGGTATTTTTTTATCACCGATTCTTTTATTGAAAAAATGGGCTGATCCAAAAAGTGTTGCAACTACTTCTGCATTATTTATTTGGGTAAATTCAGCGGCTGGACTATTTGGTGCTGGGCTCTCGAAACAATTAGAAATTGATTTGAATATTTTATTGCCGTTTATAGTGTCTGTAATTATTGGAGGGTATATTGGTTCCAAATTTGGATCTAATACAAATCAATCAAAAATTAAATCAATATTAATAATAGTTTTAATTATAGCGGCATTGAAACGTATTTTAGAATTTATTTAACGGTGTCTAAACATATGGGGTGGGGGGGGTATTTGTGGTTTTAGAGAACTTGGTTGGGTGTTCCATTGATTATTTAGAGGGGGTATTGGCATATCCCAAATATTTGTTGTTTGTTTTTTGCGTCTCTTAACTGTTCTAATCGTCAATTGTAACGATAAAAATATTAAAATTAAACTTAAAATATATATCATGTTGTTCATCTTAATCATGGGTATTAACCATCATTAGTATTTGAATGAGTGTTTAATCTCGTAAAAATTAAATTACTAATTGACCGATTTCATAACTTCTAAAATGTAATGTATATTCTGTTGTAAAACCCCCCCCTAATGTAATAAGTAAAGTGGTGTCATAATATGTTGAAATTCTACAACCTTCACGTGGTGCATCATTAGCATTACTATTCAAATTATCAAATAATTCTAATTTTATTTTATATGATTGATCTTGGTCTAAAAGACTAACTCTAATCTCTTCATCTAATTTTGTAACAAAGCCATTTTCAAATGCATTGTTTGGTGCACCAGAAGCTCTTACTTGAGAAGTTGCAGAACCATCAAATGAAGAAGCAAACATTGGTGTTTCTACTTGGCGGCCATCATTTATTCCATTTTCATTTAAATCTGTAACTCCCTCATTTTCACATCTTACAACATAATTTGCATTTGTTACTTCAATAGGTGTGCTTCCTGGTGCTAAATGAAAATTCATCAATAATTGATGATGCCCCCACGGTCTTTGATTTCCTCCTGGTGCATCAGAACAATCTGGTTCTGTCGAAACAAAATCAGTAACCCAACAAGGTTGAAAACGGTAAATAAATATTGAATCTACAATTATTTTACCATTTTGTTCTGTGGTTTCTGCTGTATTTGTTTGATTTTTAAACGCTTTCTCCATAGTCATTATAATGGTAGAGCAAACTATCATTGATACTAAAACTATTGCAATAAATGTAATGAGGGTTCCAATTCCAACAGAGGCGTCCTCATCTCTTTTCATATTTTTCACAAACATAATATTTTATTTAACCAAATTTTTCTTCGTGCTCACAATGTGGACAAATAATAGTATATGTTGCTCGTTTTGCTTTGGGTACTTGCATCACTGTTCCACATAAATTACATTGGTGTTTAATAAAATCTGGTTCTTTTTGAATTGTTTCTTTTTGGTCAAGAATTGAGGTGTGTGTGTTTGATGTCCACCCAGCCACTTCATTATATCCTTCATTAGATTCTGAAATTGTTGATGATTTCAAACTTAATTTTATTTTTTTCTTTAATCTAAACCTTTTCTTCTTCACTTGCTTTTTTTTCTTTGGCATTGGTGGAGGCATAGGCATTCCAGGAAGGGGTTGAGGCCTCCTTCCTTTTTTCATCCGTTTTTTTCTACGCTTCATCGCCACGGTATCGTTATACCTCAGGGGATAAGCATATTATACACTGTTGTTAATTTATTGTAATAAATTTGAAGATGGGGGTGTAATAATGGGGGGAATGAAGACAATACCCCCCATTACTACGAAAACGAAAAACTATATTTTGTTCTACATTTAATTTTCAACTTTTTGCAACTTGGTATCCATTGTTGCAGCATACCAAACCATTAAACCAAATGCTGTTTTATTAATTGCATCTGCTAAATTGTATAGTATATTCAATCCGTCTGCACCACCAAAGTCATTATTCTGTCCTAAGAAATACCCTATAGGGTAGATCGCCCAACCAACAGTTAAAATAAACGCCATTGCTTTAAAGGCAAATTGTGTTCCCTCGCTCGTTTCCGAAACCTTGTTTTTAGCATCTCCAGCCCATATTTCATAAATTATGTAAAACCAAGCTGCCATTCCAATTGTGAACCACATCCACGGACTTCCTCCAATAATTTCTGATTCTCCGATAAATCCTGATATCAACATAATCATTGATGCTCCAAATAATCTGAAGAATAATGCTGCAGATGCAACACCAACCGCTGCCAATATCAAATAAAATTCAGAAACTTGAAGGGGGACTGTAATCAACCAATCAATATATCTCAATACAAGAGGGCTCTCTCCTGTAGATACCCAATGATCTCTCATGTATGTATAGTGATACCAAGCAACACCCGTTACAAGAGCTGCAACTGTCATTGATGTTTTCCATTTATCAGATACATTTTGTCTTTCTAATACAAAGAACACTGTTGATGCAAGCATCAACGCTGTTGCAATCCAAAAAGTAATTGCAACATTATCTGATGTGTCAATTGTCATTCCACCTTCGGCACTTACAATACTTAAAGTTACTAAATATAGTAAACTAACTAAGGTTAGTGTTTTAATTTTATTTCTTCCAATTTTAATCATTTTAATCAATTATCGCATCGATATACACTATATAAAAGAGTGTTTAAATCTATAAAGTTATGAAATAATACATTGTTTAATATAGTGAAGGTAGATACAAAAAGTATGGAACATGTAATAATCTCAAACCACACAAGACGACAGAACTTTTTGAATAACACTTTGTTTACTTTGCTTTTACTAACTTTTGTTAGTGTAATTGCAATCACAATAAATAGCTCTTTAATTGCGCTATTATTTATTTTAGCCCCCGCTACAATAATAAATGTTATTTGGATTTTATTACATACTAACTCTGTTTTTAAAATAGATTGATGGTAATTAAAATTTTGTTATATTAGGGGATCCATTTTAGTGAATAAATCCCCCCGTGGTTGTCTGTCTTTTCACTAGCACTACCAAAATAGATTCTCCACGATCCATCATTTAATTGTACTGCTGTTGGATCTGCTAATACATTAATATCCAAACCAAGCCCTTCAGATACAGTAGATGTGTTGGCAATCATACCTTCAACTTCCCAATTCAAACCATCGACACTTACGGCTGTCATAATCTCTTGGGGATGGAAAGGAGTAATGTGGGGATGATCTTGAGGGTTCATCATAGTGTAGAATAATCGATATCCCCCCCCAACATTATGAATTTCAATATCTATTGCTTGGTAAAGTAAAATCCCATCACTTTTACCAAAATTTATCCCATCTTCAGTTGAAGTAAAACTAGCCATATGTGAGGGGTTCGCACAAGAAAAATAAAGTCGAACACTGTCATCATTATCATTTAAACGTACCACACTTGGAGTTCCTAAAAAACCATGACAAGGGTCTCCTGCACCTTGGGCATTAGTACCATTATCTCCCACCCTATTATTAGGTCCAATATCTGTTAAATTAGTAAACACAGCAGAAGTAGAATTTACTGATTCTGTGCCGTTATTTAATGTAACTTTTGTTGTAGTATACAACCTATAACTCCCATCATTTAATTTAATAAAATTTAAGCCACAACCACCAATTCCTGTTCTCAATGGTGAAGTAAAATTCAATCCATCATCTGAAATAGAATAATGGTGACCTTCAGTACCGTTGCACATATAAAGATAAAATAGATTATCTTCAAAGTAAATAAAGGGTACTGTGACCCCCAATAAAACGGGTTTTCCTGGTGTCTCAAAAATAACTGAGCCAGTAAAATTATCCATCGGAGTTGCGCCTTCAAAGTCATCATCTATCCATTCTGGCCACGGAATTGGTTCATATTGACAAGATCCGTCATTAGAATTTGCTTTTTCATCATAATTATTTGCTTCTTGATCTGTACAACCACTTTGTTTTGTTTCTTCTTGAAGGCAGCCCATTAAAGGAAATGTAAACAAAAAAATAATAATTAATGTTAATATCTTCTTCATAAATACCAATTCCTAAATATTTTTTTATGTTTTAATTTTAAAATAAATAAATGCAAATAAAATTGCAAGTGTGGAAATATTAAATCCAAAACCTGGTGTTTCTATGGGTTCTTCAATAATTGGTGTACTCCAGGGAAGTACAATATTGTGCATTGTTGAATTATCTGTTACTGTAAAAATTAATGTTGATCCTATTGTAATTGTTATTTCAGATGGTGAAAACTCCCATGTAGATACATTTATTGGATATGTGCTTGCATTACCATTCGTTATTGTAATTGATAGTAACATTTCTTGTCCTCTTCCAAACATACAATAACCTATATTATCATCTAAATTTGTTACATATTTACAATCAACATTACTACATTTTTCATTTAATGATTCTGGTAGTGTGTATGAATATTCTATTCCTGGTTCGAATGTGTCATTATGTGTTGGTCCTGGAAAATGTGTTATTCCTGCCGATACAGAACTTGGAATAATTATTAAAATAATTAATGATAAAAGGTAAATTGATTTCTGCGCCATATTATTTCACCAAAAGTTGTTTTTTTTATATTTATTCAATTACATATGTTTCCCTATTCATTGGATTATGTACATTTATTCCAAGTTCTAATAATGATTTGGTTAATGGTGGTCTTGATGTTTTGTGGTCTGTATGATAAAGTATAACATCTTCTGCTTTACATTCTTTAGCAAAATTTACTAATTCATCATGGCCTGCATGAGTTGAAAAATCAAATCTTTTAACTTCTAGATCTATTGGAGTGATATTTCCAAAAATTGGTAATCTTCCTTTTTCTAATAACATCCTTCCTCCGGTTCCTTCTGCTTGATAACCTGTTAAAAATACTGAATTTCTCTTGTCCATTCTTAATCTATTAAGATACCAGACCGCAGGTCCACCTTCCAACATCCCACTAGTACTTACAATAACGTCAGCTTCCAAAGCTTTTTTCCGATCCGACTTACTAGATACTTTTCTTGATCTTCCAAAAGCAAATTCTAATGCTGAAGGATTTAATAATTCATTTTTATGATTAAGCATTGTTTTTGTAATTGTTTTTCCCATACCATCATAATGTATTTCTAAATCTAAATCAGAATCTTGTAAAATCATCAAAATATCTTGGCTTCTACCCATTGCAAATGAGGGTATTAATGCGGTACCCCCCCTTTCAACTACTCTTTCAACTTCTCTCAAAAATCTGTTTTCTTCATCTTTACGATTTGGATGATTTTTTCCTCCATAGGTTCCTTCCATAAATAAAATATCGGCTTTTTGGGGTTTTGCTCCTTCAACTAATCTTGAATTTCTAGTATCAAAATCACCAGAAATTAATATTTTCTTTTCTGGTGTTTGAATATCTATCATAGCAGCACCTGGAATATGTCCTGCTTTTCTTAAACACCAAGTCCAATCATCTAACTCATTTATTTTATTATATTCATGAATATTCCAAGCTGATTCTGATTCTGCTGCATCTCTTTTATCCCATGCTAATGGATACCCTTCTATTTTACTTACTTTATAACAATCATTCCACATTAATTTAGATATAGATGAAGTAAAAGCTGTAGCATGTAATTTTGTATAATGAGATGAATTTAACCAGGGCACCATTCCTAAATGATCAATATGTGCATGGGTTATGATAGAATCAGATATTTTAGGTGCTGCTGCAGGATATTTAGGGGGTTTTGTAGGAGCTAAACCATAATCAAATAATAATTTTGATTTTGTATAATCTTCTATTATACAACCTACATTTCCTACTTCTTCTCCCCCGCCTAAAAAATGGTATCTAAATCCTTTATCAATTGGATCTGATGGATAAGATGTGATTCGTGTTGGATTATACATTACCATTAATCAAACCTAAAATGTATTTTCACTTCAATATATGGGCCCACCCCCTTATTTCCTGTGGAAAATAATTGATTGATAAAACATTGAATATCTAAGAAATGTTTAATTGATTGTCGCGAAATCGATAATTGAGGTAATTTGCATTGGAAATGAATTGATGATTTGCATTGATATTTCAAATTAATATTTCCACAGGAAATAAAGGGGTTAGGGTATAAATTTCTAAAGTAAAAACTTCTGGGTAGTAATATGGCAAGATTAAAGGGTCACAAATTTAACGTAATTGATGATCTTTGTTATGGATGTGGTGCATGTATTGGACTTTGCCCCCTTTCTGTTTTAGAATTAGTAGATCAAATAGCAGTTGTTGATGAGAAAAATTGTTCACATTGTGAATTATGTATTCCTTCTTGTCCAGTGTTTGCATTGGAATTAAAGGTAGATAATAATGAATAAAATAATTATTATTGGAGGGGGATTAACAGGACTTTCATGTGCATTTAAATTAATTCAAATGGAAATAGAACCTTCAAATATTACAATTTATGAAGCCAGACAAGAAATTGGTTCACCAACAAGATCACCAGGAATAGCTAAAAAATCAAAAAATATTGATTTATTAATTGATAAAATTAAATTACAACCATTAACGTTATTAAATTTAAATCATAATTTATTTTCATTCAGAAGAGAATGGTTAGAAAAATCAATTTCAATTTATTTAACAAAATTAGGATGCAATATCAAATTAAAAACCAAAATTACAGAAAAAGAAATTATCCAATTTTTTGATAATGAAAATAATAAAACAATAATTATAAATTGTGCAGGTAATAAAAAGAAAAGTAGTGGATTTCCTGGAGACTATACTGATTTTATTAATACTAAAAAGAAAATAATAAATTATAATTTTCCTAAAACTGTTAGATGGTATGGTTATTTATTTACCTCTTCTAATGAATTTAAAATCGAAGAAAAATATATTTCAATAAATAAAAAAGATGGATTAAATGAAACATGGATTTGTGAAGAAGAAGTAAAAAACAATATAAATTTTAAAACAATAGAATTTATCAAATCAAATTTTCCACCAAAGTCAGAGTTAATTTTAGCAAATAATACAATAGACAGAGGATTTTCTTTAACAAATAAAGCAATGAAATAATGGGGGTGATGTTATAATTTTAGATGAATATAATAATACGTTTGAATATTTAATAAATCGGAAGAAACCTTGCCATGCAACTTTAATAGATCCCGAAAAACAGACTCCAGAGGAATCAGTAAAAATAGTTCAAATAGCAATAGAGTCTGGTACAGATTTAATATTGATAGGGGGGTCAACAACAGATAAAACATCAGTTCAAAAAACAGTCGAAATTATTCAAGAAACTATGGAGCTTCAACAGTGGGCAGCAACACAAAATGGAGTTTTTGAAGATCAAACAGCAATAGTGCCAGTTATATTATTTCCAAATGCTTCTAACACACTAAGTACAAATGCTGATGCATTATTATTCATGACTTTATTAAATAGCAATTCAACAAAATATTTAATTAAAGAACAATTAAAGTCAACAAAATATATCTTTGATAATAATATTGAAACAATTTCTACCGCTTATTTAATCTTTGAACCTGGAATGAAAGTAGGAGAAGTGGGAGATGCAGAATTAATTAAAAAAACCGATTTAGAAACTTCAATTGCATATTCTCGTTTAGCCAAATATTTCAATTTTAAAATATTATATTTAGAGGCAGGAAGTGGAGCAAATCTACCAATTTCTGAAGAAATAATCTCATCATCAAAAAAAGAGTTTGATGGGTTGTTATTTGTTGGAGGGGGTATAAAAACACCAGAACAAGCAAAAAAAGCATCTTTAGCAGGAGCAGATTGGATAGTTACTGGTAATCTAACAGAATCATTTAATGATTATAACCAACTTAAAACGAAATTAAAATTATTAATTGATGAAATTAAAAACTAAGGGGGAGATATAATTAATTATAAAAAACCACCAATTAAATCTAAATATTTTTCTAAATTTAAAAAAACACTTCCATCAATGAAAAACAAAACAGTGGTAATTACAGGTACAACAACAGGAACAGGTTATGTTGCCGCAACGACTGTTGCAGAGCTTGGTGCCAAATTAATAATGCTCAACCGCCCCTCTAAAAGATCAAAAAAAATCCACGACGAAATTATGAAAAAGTACCAAGAAACCGAAGTATATACAATTGATTGTGATTTACAATCCTTTTTTTCTGTCCATAATGCAATTTCCAAAATAATTGAAATATGTCCAGAGGGGATAGATGTGCTTTGTAATAATGCAGGAGTAATGGCTTTAATGGATATTGCAACAGAAGATGGGTATGATATTCAAATGCAAACTAACCACCTTTCTCATTTTCTTTTAGTTTGTGAATTATTTACATTATTAGAAAAAACATCTACAGAAAAAGGGGAATCAAGAATTGTTAACCACTCTAGTATTGCTAGACTTACAGTAAAAAAACTAAAAAAAGAATATCTTGGAAAAAACGGAGGTAATTTGGGGGGTAATGGGAAAAGTATGTTTTTTGGTGGTGCAAGATGGAAACGTTATGGGCAAACAAAATTTGCTAATGCTGCATTTACAGCAACACTCCACGAAAAACTTCAGACAAAGAGATCAAAAATTAAGGCTTTAGTAGCTCATCCAGGACTTTCAAACACAGAACTTCAAGTTACTACAATGAAAGATGGTGGTATGGCGAAAAAAATGACAGGATTTATGATGAAAAGGTCTCAAAGTGCAGAAGATGGTGCTATGGGGATTCTAAGTTGTATATGCCTCCCCGAAGCCGAATCAGGCCAATTTTGGGGCCCAGGTAAAGGAATGATGGCAATGAAGGGAAAAGCAAAACCATTCAATATGGAAAAAAGTTACAATAATAATAGAACAAAAACATTACTTTGGGAAAAAAGTTGTGAAGCAATTGGTAAGGAATTTATAATTTAATAAATTCATTCTGGGATTTTTTCTGGTGGCACAATTCTTGATTTATATAATATAAAAATAATAAAAAATAATATAAATATAGGAATCAATGATATACCATCCTCTTCATACTCATTATCTTTAATATTTTGTTGAATAATTTCTTCTTCTATATTTAATACCGTAATTCCACCAACCATCCCAAGATCTTCATGAGGTTCACAAAAAAAATCATATGTTCCAGATTGTGTATAATTGAAAGTATACAAATAATCAACATCCCTTTCAGGATCTCCAGAATTAAATAAATTATTTTCTTCTACTGAATTATGTGGCAATAATTCACCACCCCATAAAAAACGAACACTATCTCCTTCATTAATAGTTAAACTATCAGGGGAAAATCTTAAATTTGTACTATCAACAATTACTATATGTTCAACACCTTCTTCATTTACCATTCCAATATTACCACAAAGTATCATAGATAAAGAAACTAAAATTATAATGTTTAATTTCAAAATCAATCCCTCATTTTTTTGGTCTAGCGTAATCAAACCTTTCAATTAATTCAGTTTGTACATAACCATCCAAACCATTTATTGCAACAGTGCCACCTTCATCTAATCTTAACCACCCATCATCCTTTAAAATATTATTTTCAATATATATTTCCTCAATAGATGCGACAATTAAAATTGTAGAATTTTCCTTAATAGTATATTCATTCAAATATTTACACCCCAATTTTATTTTGGAACTTCTAACATAAGGTGCGATGAATTCATTCAAAAAAACCGCTTCCAAATTAGTTTTATCAAATTCTGAAATATTTTTTGGGTATTTAGCAGAAGTATGGTGTGCATCTTTTATATCATCTTTATTAATATGATTAATAGTAAAAAAACGAGATTCTAAAATATTATCATAAGTATTTCTAAATTCTGTTTTTGGCCTCAATATAAAACAAATTAAAGAAGGATCACTTCCCAAATGAGTAACAGAACTAAAAATTGCTAGATTATTATTTCCATCTTTATCAATACTTCCAATAAGATTAGCAGATTTAAAACCAGTACAACTATTTATAAGATTTAATCTATAAATTTTTTCTAATTTATCAATAGATTTCTTATTAAAATAAACCATTTTTCTAACTCCTAAAACCCAAATATACTAAGACTAACACAATTCCTATTTTATTCCTATATTAATTACTTTGTTTTTTTACTTAACACAACCCCCCCTTTTTTCAAATTAAAATCAAAATTTTGTAATTTTTTATTTAACAAAATTTCATAAGTCAAATAAATTAGGGAAAATTAATGCAAGAACTATTTGGACAAGAATATACTTATGCTAGGACATGGGAAGATATTGAAAATATGTTGGACAAAGCGGAAAGAAAATTAAATTTTCACAAATCAAAAATGTCTCAAATTAAAATAAAATCTAAATCATGGATAATACATGCTAGGAATTTCAAAGCTCTTGAGGGAGTTATTAAAACATTAAAATGGACATTAGGGGATAGAGATATTAAACACCCACTGAATTAAAATATTATTTTTTAAAACAACCTCGATTTTGCGGAACAATATTAATTCAAATTAATAGTACTACCACAATAATGGGAATTGCAAACCCAACAACAACCATAGACCAAAGAAAAATACTACTATTCCGCATCTTTTTTTCCCTTTCTTCATTATCAGGCATATATAATTCAACAAATTTACATTTATTACAAGATATTATTTTAAAAAACTCACGACTTTGTATGATAGCATCTCTTTCCTTACTCAAATCTTTACTTCCACATTTTGGACAAAGTTTGTTTTTTCTCATTTTCTCAACCATCTTCTTCTTCACTTAATGGAACCGCAGAACCACCAGGAGCGCTCGGATTCTTTTTCAACTCCATTTCTGAAGATTCCAAATTTCTTTCATCAACATTTAATATTATTTCTTCACCATCAACCAAACGTTCTATATCATCAATAGATGGTGTCTCAAGAGTCCTTTCTTTTTTTGGTTGTTTTCTTTCTTCTTCTCTCTTTTCATGATCCTTTGTTAAAGTTAAACTATCTGAAAACATTTTCCCAACCAAGCCCCTTGTCCTTTCCGAACGTTTTGCTTTTTCTAATTCAACAGTTGTTTGCTCTTGCACACCCTCCAAAGCTCTTAATTCCGCTGTCCTATCTTGTAAACCACTTTCTAAATCTGTCATCGTAAGTTGCATTTGTTGAATTCTTTCATCTCTTTCGAATACATCATTATGTAACCCCCTCTCCCTTCTTCTTAAAACTTCAAACTCCCTATTTCGTTCTACCAATCTTCTTTTTAATTCTTCAATTTGCTCTACTAAATAATCATGTTCAGCACTTACTGATTTAGGTCCCCGCATTAAATTTTCAACCTGTTCTTCAACTTCTAAAAGGCGTTTATCTCGTAAATCCAACATCCCACGTAATTTTTCAATAATTTCTCTTAAACGATTCCTCTCTTCTTCCAAAGCGATAATTGCTGCCCTTTCACCCTCTAACTCTAATTCTGAACTTTCTAAACCCATTCTCATTTTTTGAAACTCTTCAAGTGAAATTGAAGTTAATCCTACGTTTGCTGCTTTTTGTAAAGCATCTAACATCTGATCTATTTTTCCTTCCATTTCCTCAATAACATCAGTTTGTTCTTCAATAGTATTACTTAATACTATATTTTCATCTAAAAGACGATTTCTTTCTTCTAAAGAAAGAACAGATTCTTGTGCAGCAATTCTTTCATTAGCATCTGTTAACAATCCTGTTACATTTACTAACTCAGTTTCTGTTTTTACTAAATCATTTTCTAAAATTTTCAACCTTGCAATTTCAGGAGCTATACCATCTTCCCTTTCCGCTAAATCAAGTTCTAAAATTCTTATTTTTTGTTTTAAATCAGAGAAATCATCATTCTTTTTTGTTAATTCGTTCCACGCAACTAATACTTCTTCCACTAATTGTTTTGTTGAATATTCCATCAACATACTTTCAAGTGCAGCGCGGTCTGTTGTGTCTGGGCCCATCACAATCATGTACAATCGGCGCAACACCGTTCTTGAATGCTTCCCGTGTAAATTAAGAAAAATATTGATTATTACACCAATTTAAGAATTTCAAAGAATATTAAAAATAATTATAATGAGACACCAAAATCACCCAATGAAAATATATTCAACACAACAAACCAAATTACAAAGAATACAATACTTATTATATTCAATAAACGATTTCGAGACACATCTAAATGAGGCCTATTTTTTTCGATATCTAATACCATACCCAAAGAAACTATTGAAAATGGAACAAATATAAATCCGACCCAAGAAAAATAATTTAACAATCTTTTATCGTCATCATCAACATTTTCAACTTTAAAACCCATCCATTCAGGATCATCAAACGCCCCTTCCACATTCAACCTACCCTTTTGCCACCATTTTTCATTATCTTTCAAACCAATTTGCTTCTTTACAACCGTTAAACGATTTGCAATAGTAACAATCATCCATTCCACACTCCCAATATATCCTTTTTTAGACCACAATTTCAAGAGATAATGAAATACAAACAATGTTAAAATTAATGTTAACCATGTCCCAACCCATGGCATTCTATCATATGCCTCAACCCCAGGATATAATGAAGAAACAATAAAATGCATAACAAAATAAATCCATTGAATAATATATACAGTAAATGCAACAAATCCAAATCTACGGAAGAAAGTGGTTATGTTAGCAAATTTTTCTGAATTACCCCTATATTCCGCAACCCTAATTGCCATTGTCACAATCATCAATGAAGCACCATTCAAAGTCATCCATTGCCAAAACCACCCCCCTGTAACTCCAACATCACTTGTCCATTTCCTATGATCATAGATTACTTTGTAAAGATCAATTGCAGCATCAAAATCACCTAAACCAACTAATAAGACAACCACACCAATAAATCCAACAACAAACATTAAACAACCAATTCCAAAAATTCTTTTCACAAAACCTCTTTCAAAATATTCCTTCGGTTCTGTCATATGTAAAGCAATCAAACTACCTAAGAAACTAGTAGCAAGGTATGGAAAAATAGGCTCAACAGGAGCAGCTAATGGATTAACAAAAAACATGATAATAAAATCATACCAGGGAGACTCACCAATTACTGGCCTCCACATACTATTTTCCCAAGGGTAACCTGGAATCAAGGAACTTACTAAATCCCAAACAAAAGGAGTCATGAGTAAAACAATGCCCACCAAAACCCAATATATTTTTATCACAGTTTTACTATCAGTCTGAAGATCCCATTTTGATGCAATATATCCTTGAACAATTCCATTAAGTATTACACACCAACCAATAGTGTGAATAGTTTCAAAATGATAACCATTACTTCTCCAAGCATCTGCAGACCAACCAGTACCCATATTTTCTAAATCATTCAAATGATCCATAATTTGACCCAATGAGCCATGATAGCCTAACGTCGCTTCAAGAATATGGGCAAAAATAACAATTAAAAAACCACCAACAACTTGTTTTTTTGCAATTGACCAAGTACCAAACCCACGTTCTAGATTTTTTCTCATTCCAACCATATTACCCATTGCCGAGACCATAAGAAACAAACCAGCCAAACCCCCAAGATATGGGAATATTAAAAGCGCGAGAAGATTAATTGCACCAACCTCATCAAGTTTATTGATATAATCATCAATAGAAAAAACATCCATTACAACATGTAATAATAACATCATCACAATTGCTAATCCTCTTAAAAAATCAATTGAAGCAAAACGGTTCATTTTTCTATAAGTCAATTCACCCATACTTCATCCTAACTCTTTAGGTTGATAAGATAAAACCCCTAAATTTTATTTTAATTATCTTTTTGTACTTTCCAACTTCCAACCAAAACAAGAAAAATCATAATTAAAGTAGCACCATTACTAATCATTAATGATGGAGAACCAATTAAAAATCCATAAATAAACCATAAACACAAAGCCCAAAAAATCAAACTAAACGCAAATAAACTAATCCCTTCAGCCTTTTTTTTAATCCATATTTTATTTAATTGTGGAAACCAAGCAATAATTCCTAAAATTCCAGCAAAAATACCGATTCCTTCAATCCACCAATTTGCCATCACTATAACCAAAAAAACACATTACTAAACACTATCCGAAAAACATACAATTTTGAATAACAACCAATTAAGATTGAACATGCCCACTCACAAATTATACATGGACTCAATCAAATCTTGTTATTTGAAAGAGTTTAATGCAGAAATAACCAACATAGAAGATGATTTGATAGAATTAGATCAAACACTATTTTATCCTATGGGGGGAGGTCAGGATTGGGACCAAGGCACATTGAAAATAAATGATAAAAAAATTAATGTTTTAGAGGTTAAAGGGAGAGAAATAATAACTCATTTAGTAGAACCAAGTCATAATTTAGAAATAGGCCAAAAAATCCAAGGAAGTATAGATTGGAAAAGAAGATATGCACACATGAAAATGCACACAGCTCAACATTTGATTTCTGCAGTTGTTTATGATTTATTTGATGGCGTTAGGACTGTAGGCAATCAAATAAGACACGATAGAAGTAGAATTGATTTCAACCCAATAAGTTTTGATGAAGAAATGTTGACCGAATTAGTTAATGAGACCAATGAACGAATTAAAAAGGGTGCAGAATTACAAGTTAAAACCATGTCAAGAGATGAAATAAATGAAATAATGCCCCCAGAAAGAACAAACATGGATCTTGTACCCCCCCATGTGGAAAATTTACGAGTAGTAGTTATTGGAGATAATTTAGATTTATGTCCATGCGCAGGAACACACATTCAGAATATTTCAGAAATAGGAGAAATTGAATTTCTTGGGAAAAAATCCAAAGGAAAAGGAACTCAAAGATTTTCATATACATTAAAGGAATTCTAGGCTTAACAAATAAAAGTTAAAGGGTGAATATCCAGTACATCAATAAAATTACAACTATGAAATTTAATATAAGCGAAATCCAAGCCCCCATTTCCATATTTTTCTTTTCATTTCGTTTACCATCAAATACCAAACCCACACCCAATAATGGCCAAAGGCAAAAGATGGAGCACAGAAGAAAAATTCCGACACCGAAAAAATCACCAACATCTTCCAAATATCCAGTATTGTTGCTGCTGACAATAGCCAACCAAAAAAAACCCATTAATGTACAAAACATTGGAATTCCTAAACCTTTCCAAAAATCCCAATCTTTGTAAATTTCAATTTCCAAATAATCTAAATCTTCTTCATCATCCTTTCCCTTTGCAATTTCAAGAATACCTGGAGACATTTTTTCACTTCCCCAATATATCAACGAAGAGCATCACCAAGCCAACTAAAGATCCACATAAATAGTAAACCCCCAAGAATAAAACCTATAATTGTAGAAACTCTCCCTCCAGCACGAAAACTTTCAACAAAAGCAGCACTTCTTGCAATATAAAGTCCAATTATAGGCCAAAGGCAAAGAGTAAATATCGACCAAATGAAAACCATAATCTCACCTGTAATAAAAACAAAAAACATCATTATAATTATTGGCATTATAGGAATAATTAAACCAGCCCAAAAAGAACCTTGTTTTATGTAAATTTCATTTTTTAAATAATCTTCACTATTTTCTTCTTCAATAGAAGCCTCAACTTGGAACTTTTGATCACAAGTAGGGCAAAGCGCAGTTCCCGAATAAGTTGAAGGAACTCGTAGACGTTTACTACAAGTGGGGCATATTACCACTACTTTCTCTTTTTCAACTTCAGGAATTTCATCAGAAATCTTCACTCCCCCATTTTTTATACAATTCAATTGAAGTTATATTCAGACCACGCTGATGGAAGGATGAAAAAAACAATCCATATTACGTATAATTTTAGTGATAAAATAGCCCCCTTCTTATAAGGTAAATTTCCAGATTCATTAGCACGTAATTTCAACCACCATGCAATAATCGGCCAAAGAACGAGATGCCCTACCACCAAAATAGTGCTAAAAAAATATTGAATAAAACCCATTTCACTCACAGGTCCATCATACGTGGTCGTTAAGATGAACAACGCAAAAAAAGAACATCCCCAACCAACAATAATAGGAATTCCCATTCCAAACCAATAATCTTTGGTATTTTGCTTTACTTCTTTATTAACGAATATTTGCATTTAAATCACTATTTATTATAATTCATAGTTCCAATAAACATTACAGGGTCTCCACTAGATAATTTCCCTTTAAATTCACCCCTTCTTTCCCCTACTTTCATTTGCAATCTAAATTCAGTAGGATCCTGATTTTTACGTTTGTTATGTTTCTTGAAATGATGCACGAACACTTTGTATTCTCCTGATTTTGCCTTTCCATTTTCCCAAAACACATTTTCAACTGGTGCTTTTGACTCTGGTTTAAAATTCATATCAACATCTAAATTTCCACCACACCCTGTAGTTCTGCTACCACTATGAAGAATTTCACCACTTGGTGCAGTTACAATAATATCAAGATCATTATAATTATCCCATAATAGAGAGATTCTAAAGTCACCATCTTTTGCACTTGCTTTTCTTAATCTTTTATCGAAATCAGCATCTCTTCTTTCTTCTTCTGGAATCATTTCTAGTGCTCCAGCACTTTCAGAATCTGTTAAAGCCTTCATCATTCTTTCATTTGCAACCAATGTTCTTCTAATTCGTTCCTCTTCCATTTCTAAATCTGATATTTTATCAGCTAACAATGTGTTCAAGAAAACAACCTTATCTTCATTAACTCCACTAATTTCTAATTTCTTTAATTCAGATAACTCCCCATCATTAATTTTAGCGATTAACTCTTCTGCCTTTTGATTCTCAACAATAATCTTCTCTTCAGCTTCTTTTTGCTCTAATACTTTCTTCATTTCTTCTTTCAATGTAAATAATTCATTATATCTTACACGAGATAAACCTTCAAGAGAAATCTCTTCCAATTCATTTGAATTTGAAGCCCCCTCCATTTTTTCTTTAACAGAAAGATACAAACCTTCTTTTTCTTGGATATCTTTAGCACGAGAACTAATATCACTAATTACAACATTTGAAATAAATTTCATAGGGTCTCCAAATGAAGTTTGGCTGCTAATAAATTCAACTTCATTTGATCCATTTGCAATTCTAATAGTAAATTTCGTAGGGTCCTTACCTCTTAATCTTCCATGTCTTTTTCTGTGCCATACAAATATAGAATATTCACCTTTCTCTGCAGTGATTCCTTCCCACACAATGTTTTCTAATGGCGCCTTAGACTCTGGTTTCATATTCATTTCCAAATCTAAAACACCATTACAACTTGAAGTTTTTCTAGTTCTATGAATTAATTCATCCTTTGGTGTTTTAATGATTAAATCTAAATCATTATTATTATCCCAAATTAAACTAAATTGCACATCTCCTATTTTGGCCCCATATTCTCCAAATCGACTTAAATAAATATTTTCCAACTCTTCATTAAACTCAATTTTTGGTAGCCCTTCATTTTCTAATGCATTTTCTACATGAGTTCTAATTGTCTCTTCTTCTTTTAGAATCACAAACATTTCATCTTTTAATCTAGTTAATTCTTCTTGTTGAGATTCATTAACTTCACCAATCTCAATTTCTTTAATTTCATCTGAAGTTTGTGCATGCTGAATTGCCTTTTTAATTAAATTATATTTTTCTAATTCTTCTTGCTCAATTCTTAATCTTTCCCTTTCTTCTAAAAATTCATATCTACCAAGTCTTAATTTTTCTAACTCAATTGAATATTTTTCACCAACACTAAAGATTTCAAATCCTTGCAATTCTTCAATATCCTCGATAGATTTCAATTGATCCCTAAGTTTTTGATAATTAATTCTATACTGCTCATCTCTTAAAATTGCAACTAATGCAGCTCTTCTAGAAGTTTTCAATTCTTTTAACATTTCTAAATTACTTTCCCCAATATCTTCAATATCCTCTTCATTAAATTCAAAACTATCTAACTCTAAAACATTATCAAACTCAGAAATAATTTTTGAATATTTATCCATGAGTATGCCTGTTTTAGCATCTTCCAACTCAACTATTTTTTCATTTCTCATTTTTATTAATTCAAACTCATTTTCTTCACTAACACCAGTAATTATCATATCACTTAATTCAGCAATACTATCAGAGTTTGAAATAATACCTTCATAGATTTTATTAGCAACAATCATTCTTCGCATGTTTTTAATTTGTATTAATTCCCTTTCCTGTCTAGAATTAACTCCACCAATTTCTAATTCATCAAATTCTTCTACCTTTTCAAAACCTTCAATCTCTTCAATTAACTCTTCATAACGTTTTAATTGTTTAGCTAAAGTTTCCCTTCCAGTTAATAGTTTGTGTCGCTGTTCATAATTTTCATTTAAATTATCTAATTGTTTTTCATTTACCCCTTCAATAACAATTTCTTCTAATTCAGCAACCGTTTCCGAATTAAATATTAACTCTTTTAACTCTTCAAATTTTTCTAATTGTTCTAAATCTAACTCTTCTTTAATAATTCTAACTCGAGACTTCTCAACCAAATTATTCAATTCTTCCAACTCCCTTTCATTTGGAGCTTTAATTTCAATAGATTCTAACTCTTCAATTGTTTTTGCATTCTCAATATTATATCTTAGAGCTTCTTCTTCTTTCATTTTCTTTAATTTATCTTTTAAGATAGACTCTTCTAAATCTAATTTTTCTTTTTCCTGGAGCATTCTCTTTTCAGTAACTTCATCCTGTTTCCTTCTCAAACGCTCCTTCATTTTTTCAGCATCTTGGTGATCAACTTCCCTTTTTAATAATCTCAAAACATGAGATAATTCAGTCATTCTTAAATCTAAATCAGCCAAATCCATATTTTCAATATTATCATCAAAAGACTCGTCTGGAGGAATTCCTAATTTATCTTGTAATTGTAATACTTCATCAGCCATATTCATACATTTTGTTCGCTTATTTTCCAAATCAATACGTGCAGAAGCTCTTGCCTTCCGTATCTCTTGAACATCGCCAATTTCCTGCTCTAATTCAGAAACAGACTTCTTTCTCCCAAGCATTTCCCCCCTTAATGATTTAATATTTTCACTTTCATCAAGTTTTGATTTATTACGCCTTCCAAATAGACTAAACCCACTCTCTCTTTCACCAAATAATTTCGGCATTTCAAAATCAACTATTGAAGATAAACTACCATCATCTTCCAAATCATTATCTGTAAAGAAAACAAACCAAATTAAAATTACTAGGAAAAGAGTAACACCAATAATTATTATTGTCGTCATCATTGATTAATACCACCTTAGGCAATGCCTCGTTACCCTTCCCAAATCCTCCTCAAATTTGACCTTTATTATATCATCTTTAATTATTATTAATAAAATATTCTATAATTAAATTATTAATATATTTAATTGATATTTATTAATTATTCAAAAACTCATCTAATTCATCAAGAATTTTATATTTTTCATCTCGTTTCTTTTTTAATTCTAAATCTTTAATTTCTTCACCTAGGCGATCATTTAAATCTATTTTTTTAATTTTTTTATTTGGGTTAGTCCTTCCTAATTTCTTAGGTGTCACTTTAGGGACTTTTTCAACAAATTCTTTAATTTCTTCCATATTTTGGTTAATTTCATAGTTCTTATTCTTTTTTTGCTCTTCAATAATTTCCTCAAAATTCTTTATTATCTTCTTCTTTTTTACATTATTATTTTTATTTCTTGTGTGTGAAATTAATTCTCTAGCCAATCCTTTTATAGGATTTAAATCATTCAAATTATCTATTTTCTTCATCAATAGTCTATGGGAATTTATACATAATTTACATCTATTGGTTTTTGGTTCATCTGGAGCATCACAAACATAGCAACATTCTTCTAAACCCATCTCCAACATTGCTCTTCGAGGTAATGACACAATATTTGCAAACAGTCTTACTTCATCAATTAACCCCTTAAAATAACAAGAGTTGATATCTCACGAACATTTCCCATATTACAAGGGAGAATAAAATGCGTGATCCACGAGCCTCCATCTTAGACAACGATCCATTTACAAAAAAGAACGATGGAGTAAGGCCTTTTAATCCAAAAAAAAACCCCAAAAAAGTTTCAGAAGCACCAATCTACCAAAGATTTTGGGAAATCTCTATGAATCAACCTACAGTTAATCATAAAGGGAATTTATGGCATTTTAGTAAGACAGAAAAACAACATTTATTATTGGCAACAGGTGCATTTTCCATCGCTATTGCATTTTTTAGTGTGGGGGGAATTTTTAGTTTAATGTCCACAGGTTTAATTGTAGGATTGGTAGAGATGTTAGTTCATACTCCAATTTACATTTTAGCCATTGCTCCAGCATTTGTTTTACATGAAATAGGTCATAAGATAGTTGCAAAATATTATGGTTGTTGGGCAGAATTTAGGGCAGATCCCCAAGGTTTACAAACAGGAATTTTAATTTCGGCAGTAATAGGTATTATTTTCATGTCTCCTGGAGCTGTAATGGTTTCAGGAATGGTTTCTAAAAAACAAAATGGACACATTGCAATTGCAGGGCCCTTAGTTAATTTATTTTTATTTTTAATAGCAATCCCATTAGGAATTTTATTGTTTGTTTTAATGGGCATAACTGAGACTATATATCCATTAACATCCAACGGCTTATCATTAAAGGGAATAGGATATATGACAGTAAGTACTTGGCTTTGGATTAATGCGATTTTAGGATTATTCAATATGCTTCCATTTGGACCTTTAGATGGTTTGAAAGTAAAAGGATGGTCAGAAAATTATTTTTGGTTAACAATTGTACTTTTTGGAATATTAGTATATTCACAATTTGCGGGATATACTATGGGGATAATCTTATCACTTTCAAATATGATAATTTCTTAAATGGATAAGTTAGCAATCATATGGTCGGTACGCAGTTAAACAGGAATGGTTTTTGTTAAATGTTCTAAATTTCGCAAAATTTGCCACACGTCCTCTTTATAAGTAAACTACATTCCTATGATTAGATAACTGAATTTTTCTATCATAAGTAAGAATTTAGAATTGGTTGATGATCTAGGTGTAAGAAAATCATAGTTCCATACCAAGTCATCAAATCAACAGAGTTGATGAGATTCTGCATTCCAGAAGCGTGATCATTTTCCATCCAATATATCATTTCATCAATTGTATCACACGTCTGGTGATAACAATCATATCCATCTACCAAACCACCAAATCCAACCGTAACAGTATCAATTGCTTGGAAGGAAGCATGATCACTTCGTGCAGTCGTGGCCTCATTTATGATAATTCCTGGCTCACCTGCTTCAGCCCATGCAGCACCCAACTCACCATTGAGGACAGCTAATTGCTCCTCAACTCCTAATGCATCTCCAGCTAACCATTCTGCAAGATAAACCATTTTTGGTTGGTTGATAACATCTTCTTCAGTGTCAGGACCAATATATACCCTGAATGGCCAATTTTCTTGACTTGCAGGATAGGACCCTGTTCCATCGGGGCCAACTCGATCAGAAGGAGTTCCATTTCCAGGCCAATTTACACCACCCATGTCAATATTGATGTAGTTTGAAATTGTAATTTCGTCAGGGATATCATCTACCCATGCGATACTACCTCTTTTTCCACCTTCTTCACTACTCCACAAACAGAAAACAATTCCTCTTCTTGTAGGGATATCAAACATCGCCTCAGCCATATTTAGTACTACAGAAGTTCCAACTGTGTTATCATATGCTCCAACACGAGTTCCATAACCTCTAGGAGCGCCCATATCTACAGGAGTGGGTGCAATTATTGGCGCAATATCGAAGTGAGCACCAATAACCATCCATTCATCTGGATATTCATAACCCTCTTTGTATGCACAGATATTGTATGCTTCAGGATTCCCTTCAATATATTGGAAACGATGTCTTTCTACGTTATCATATCCATATTCGGTAAATTCAGCAACTAGGAAATCAGCCCCACACTCATATCCTGGACTACCCATTCCCGCCCATCGGTTCAAGTAACCCTTTGCACCATCACAGGTGTCGAAAGGATCTGTGGTTTCATCTGAAAGTACAGATAGCATGTTAAATGTTTCAAACCCACTAACTATCCCAGTGCTGTGCATACCACCATTTTCAACAGACACACTCGCAGCTATAGGCCTAATTATCGAAGCCATTTTTACAGAAACTGACCCTCCAGTTTCAGTACTATTTGATAATTGTAACAAATTATTTTCAAATTCACTACTAATAATTTCAACTCCACGAGAAGCTTTCATACCACTTTCAATCCAAGTTGCCCATGATATATTTCCTTCTCTGATTGGAAAATATTCTCTTCCAGGTTCCCCAATTAATACAACAAAAGAGTCAATTCTTGGAGGTATGAGGATTACAATTTCTGACTCTTCATTTTCTCCCAAATCTAAAACAGTACCATTTTGCACATATCCAGTGGTGGGTTGTAATACTAAATATGGAATTAACACCCTCATTGCTTCATCAGCTTTGAAGTAAACACTTTGAAAAATACCTGCAGTTAATGGATCAGGTGCAATATTAAGAGCATCAGCATCTAAAATTTCACTTCCATCATCATTAGCAAAACAACCAACCATTGATGCATTTAAAAATAATAAAATTAGTAACAACGCATGGTATTCAACTCTTCCCATAATAGACCCGAATACTTATTAGATGTTGAAGTTGACGAAAATAAAATCACTCTTCTTCTAGTAAAAATGCATTGTAATCTTCTTCATTTTCAAACTCAATTACCATAGGAGAAATCTCTCCACATTCTTGGCATTGGTATTGTGGACCTGTCATAAAACCCATATATGGATAAACTCTGATACTATGGCAAAATGAACAAATTCTAAATGACAAGAATATCCTTCCGAATCATATCACAGAATTATTCTTCATCAGTGGCAACCCAAAGAGCAGGATAATCAAATCTAGCATCCTTATCTTCGTCAAATTGAACAATATATATTCCTGAAACCATTTCTGAAATAACTACATATCCTCTAGGATCAAATTGCAATCCCCAATCAAAAGGAATCATACAAGAAGCCCAACAATCAGCCATATCATATTCCAAAGCATCAATACCTGATTGATTCATCCATTCAGGTCCTGCTGGAAGGTAATAACCGATTATTTTTGTTTCTGCTAATTCTTTAATTGCGGGAAAACCTATTTCTGGTTGTGCGGTTCCATTCTCCCATACTAATTCTTCCCAAATATTTCCGTGGTCTGTTACCCAAGTACCTGCATGGTAATGTGTCCAATAAACATGGCCACGTAAACCTGTATCTCCATTATGCGGGCTGAAAATATATCCTCCTGGGATGTAGTGATTGTCATGAACAGACCCGTCAGGTAGGATACTTTGTCCAGGGAGCTTCCACTTACTAACTAAGAATGGCTTGGCAGGGTCTGTTGTATCGATAGTCCAAACAAATCCTGTATGATTTGCATTACTTCCGTATTCAGGAGCAATAATTGTAAAATGTCTCCAATTTATTCCAAACTCAGCATCGTCAGGGCCAGTTCCACATTCATCTGGCCATTCAGAAATAGGATCTTCCTCATAAATACCATTACAAATTAAATGATCATATGGTACAGCATAGTGAATATTATCATTTCCTAGTTCAGCGTTTAACCATTCATCAGAATCCATTCCAGCATGCCCTCCTCCATCAGGGCCATACCACCCAGAACTATCAGTAGGGCAACCTAACCAACGACCCACTTCATTATTCTGGGGCCAACTTATACCTTCAGGATCTGGAATAACAGGAGGATTAGTAACATCAACAATTCTTAGTCCTGCTCCCCAATAAGAAATATACAATAATTTTTGACCCGTAATTGGATGTTGATGAAATACATTATCATGATTAAAAATAGAACCCCCACAAGTAGTATCAGGTTCTGGAGAGTACCCTCCCCATCTAATTATTTGCCTACTTGTATTTTCTTGCTCATCATTTTGTAATGGGTTTAACCAAGATTCAAGACCTAGAGGAACATAGAATACTTGTGTTCCTTTATAGTAAACCCCACTATCCCCCTCCATCATTTCAGGATATGGGTCCGCTCCAAATAAGAATAAACTACATTCTTCTTCAGGACTTACAGCCCCCTCCCAATCACAATATATGTGTAAATCTTGGTTATGGAAACCTGCAGGAGGATTATTCCATTCTGCAACTTTAATTGGAGAACTTTTATCTCCCACATAAATTACATCTAATCTATTAGCTCCGGAATTTGCATCATCATCATTAGGAATTGGATCAAGCTCAGTATTAGTCAACTCATGATTAACTAATACCCAATTATTATCAGGAGTTACCTTGATATCAATCATTCTAGCAGTTTCTGCATAATATGTTGAAAGTAACCTAATATTATTTGGTTTCGAAATATCTAAAATTTCAAATTGATTATAACTTGAAACATATGCATAACAACCTCCAATAACTCCCGAAGGACTACTTGAATCAGCAGTAATTACACAATCCTCTGCAAAATTTCCTTCGATAGAAACTTCAGAATTATCTCCTGGCGTTGGCCCTATGTTTTTGTAAGCATCATCACAAGGTCTTCCAGCGACATTATCTAATTCTGCAGGAGGCTTTACATTTCCATCACAATTTAGGTTGTGATAATCAATCAAATTAGCATTAGGAGTTTTTAATCTATGTTGTGATAAATTATTGTGAGAGTGATTTGCATCTTCTATTTCAGTCACTGGGTCAATCCAAACCCATCCATTATTTTCAACGTTAGAATCCTCATCTGATATATTAAAATAAACTACAACTGAACCTATTGATAGTAGAATTAATCCCCCCAATGCTAATGCTGTAGTTACTTGGCTTGTTACGATTCCCGCTGCAACTTCTGCAGTTACTGCTTCTGAAGACATAAGCCCTCCGACAAATAACTATATTATCAATAAATCGATAGATTAGTTTAGTTGAGAATGATGAATACCTTAAGGACAGATATCCGCTTGACATCAATAGTTGTAATTTCAACACTTCTAATCATTAGTGTAATAGTCAGTGCAGTTGGAAAAAACTCAGTGCAAATTAATGGCTATTCTACTGTATTATATTGTGCTATTATTTGTATTGCGACTCAATGGTTAGCATGGATACCAGCATCAATCAAACAAACAGAACGATTCTATGATTTAACAGGCGGTCTCACTTACTTAACTGTAGTTATATTTAGTCTATGGGCTGGTTCACAATCGGAATTTCCTAGTGTAAGAGAATTAATAATTAGTTTACTCGTTGTGATATGGTCTTTACGACTATCCTTTTTTCTTTATCTTCGTATCCATAGATCAGGGAAAGATGGACGTTTTGACGAACTTAAAAAATCACCAATCAGATTCCTTATTCCATGGACTTTACAAGGGTTATGGGTATTCTTGACAATGATAGTAGTTATAGTTATCAATAGTCAAAATGGACCATCCCCCCCACTTAAAATTTGGGATGGTATAGGATTGGCTGTTTGGATTTTAGGGTTTGTAATAGAAGCATTAGCTGACAATCAGAAGACAAAATTCAACACAATACCAGAGAATCAAGGTAAATGGATAGATAGCGGACTATGGTCAATTTCCAGACATCCTAATTATTTTGGAGAAATACTCCTATGGTCTGGAATTGCCATATTTGGAATTTCATGCTTATCGGGGCTTGAACTACTAACTTGGATTTCACCAATATTTATTTATTTATTATTAACTAAAATTAGTGGCGTTCCGATATTAGACAAACGGGCTTTGGAAAAGTGGGGAGATGACCCTGAATATCAAAAATATAGAGAGAAAACATCTTTATTAATTCCAATTAGGAAAAATTAATTTTTTAGATATGGTCTATCTTAGATAAACATTTTAACACCAGAATCATCAATATTAATTAATAAAATCTATCAAAGTAAACATAAGATTACACCATTTCCGAGAGTTGTGTCGACCTCTTCACATTCAGATAAAAAGAATATAATTGTACGGCGGCCCCCCAGATCTTTTGCAAATGCATTAACAACTAGCCAATTTACAAATGGAGAAAAACCAGATTATGAATTAGCATTAAAACAACATAATAAGTATGTTAATACTTTCAAAAATTTAGGATTAAATGTGACGGTTCTTGAAGCAAAAGAAGAATACCCCGATTGTTGTTTTGTTGAAGATCAAGCATTAATCATAGACAATCATGTATTTTTTCCAATTACAGGAGCACCTTCTAGAAGAGGAGAACAAAAAACAATTGTTGAAACAATAAGCCCATACATGAAAAGTATTCATTGGTGTCAAGAACCAGGAAGAATAGATGGAGGAGATGTAGTTAGAGTGGGAGATATATTCTATATTGGGAAAAGTAATAGATCTAATGATGAAGGGATTTCGCAATTTCAAGAGTTCTTAACAAAATTAGAATTTGAATCATATATAGTAAATGTTCCAGATTATTCCCTACACCTCACAACTTTATGTTCTTCACCAAATTCTAATTTATTGTTAATTCCAGAATCAAGTAAAAAAGATTTAGTTTTTACAAATCTTCCCAAATCAGTAGAAATAATTACAATACCAGACAACGAAACATATGGGTGTAATACTATTGGAATTGAAAATAAAGTAATAATTTCTGAAGGCTATCCTACAGTCAAGGAAGTATTAATCGAAAAGAGTCTTGAAGTTATTGAATTACCAATGTCGGAATTTATGGCAGTAGACGGCTCTTTGACCTGCTTATCTTTATTTTTTCACTAAGATTGATTAACATATATTATTAAAAAATTACATTTCCCACTTCATATTACGCAGTGATTGCTAAGCTTGGTCAACGGCGCTGGGATGAGGTCCCAGTCTCTAAGAGTTCGTAGGTTCAAATCCTACTCACTGCAT
>MDSV01176166.1_pt1 | contig 30531 bp, 32 predicted proteins | sample 810851 | NCBI WGS metagenome assembly MDSV01 (sample SAMN05326640, study PRJNA326480) | marine metagenome | isolation source: seawater | place: Atlantic Ocean: North East | collected 2012 | reverse complement strand
GTTTATAAATTTGTGAATAGTCACTAAGAGTATGACTAACACTTTCGTCTGGGTTATAATCAACATTTTTTGTTTTATATTTATTGGAAGCTTCTAAATAAGTTGGCATGGTAGGATTGTATTGTTTTGAGTAATCAACACTTTGCATATCTCTTTTTGATTGCAATTTAGGAGGTAATAGAGGTGCAAAATCAGCAAGATTATTAGAATCATCGTCTCTTTCTGTGGTCATTTGATTTAATAAATCATTTACTCTGGAGTTTCTCTCATTACTAACGTTTTGCATACTTTCAATATTATCTAATTCATTATTGAATGAAAACAAATCATCTTCCTTATCAGGTTCTTCGCTTTCCATTTTTTTCTTTTTAATAGTTTTTCTCATAGATGGAATACGTTTTCTTGGTTTGTCTTCACTGTTCCATTCTGAAGCTGATGTAATTAATGACATATATTTATTTTTTTTACTTAAAAAATAGATAGATTTTATTTTAGTTGTATAAATTCAAAATTGCAAGTAAAAAAATAATATGATAATACATAAATGAATAAAATATTAAATCAGTTTATTCCAATTATTATATTGTTTTTACTATTAAGCTATAGTAATGAATTCATTAATTTTTCAAATACAGTTTTAGGTAAATTATTTGCAATTTTAGTAATTATTTATTATACAATTTTAGATAAAAGAATAGGTTTACTTGTGTGTTCTTTAGTTATTTTTTATTATCAAAGTGATGTTGTAGAGAATATGCTAAATATAGATGAGATAATGGGAAAAAAAGAATCAAAAGATTCTAAAGAAGATGAAATAGAAGGAATGGAGAATATGCAATGTCCTAAAAGAAATACACAAAAAGAAAATATGTCTGATTTAGATGAAATTTATGAAAAGGAATTATTGGTTGATAAATCATTGGATGGAGTCAATAAGTTTAGAGATGAACACTGTGAAGGTAAAAGTCTAAAATACAAAAATATGGATGTGAAAGATGATGTAGTTGAACATGTGTTTCCAGAGGTAAAATATAACTCTGACAAATGTAATCCATGTGCTGATACTTGCGACATATCTATATTAGAAAACAAATTAAAGAATGAAAAAGAAATGGTGCCTAAATTTTCTAAAGATGAAAAAATGTAAGTGTATGTTATATGGCAATAACTACAAAAAAGAATTTTATATCTGATACATTATTATTTTTAAATGATCATATAAAACGTGTCAATGACAGTAAGATTTTCGCAGGATTAATGATAATAACATTAAACATAGCCTCTCGTTTTGTAACCATAAAATTAGGAAAAAGTGTAGAATCTTATTTAAAATACACATTTAGTAAATATTTACTTGTTTTTACAATTGCTTGGATGGGAACAAGAGATGTATATATTGCATTTACAATAATGATGATATTTATAATCATTACAGATTATTTGTTAGATGATGATAGTATGTTTTGTATATTACCAGAAGAGTTTAAGGATTATCACCAAGGACTTTTAGAAAGTGAAGGTAAAGATGGTGAAGTAACCGAAGAAGAAATCAAAAAAGCTGAAAAAGTAATTGAAAGAGCAAAAGAACAAAAGAAAAGTGCAAATGTTGAATATTTATCAATGTAAAAATATTATACAGAATAAATTATCTGTATAATATAACTATCAGTATGTCAGATAACGAAAGTATAGATGAAAGCAAACTACCAATAGACGGTCCTTCAATAGGTGGAGTATTTTTATTAAATATTAAACTTGTTACTAACCTAAAAAGCAGTCCTATCTCATTTGACAGAAATATTTTAAATGTTCCAGAAAAAGATAAAGAATCTGCATTAAGTGTGAAATTAACCGAACTTCCCTATTTCACAACCAAATATGAATATCCTTTAACGAAATTGAGAAGTTTTATAAATTATCAAGATCGAATAAATATATTTTTTAATAAAAATGAATTCATGCGTGTAATTTCAATGGGAACTCCTGTAACATCAGATAACGAAGAATATAAAAACGAAATAATTGACAAAAATGTAATGACAATGTTGGAAATTTTGATGCCAACAAGATATCCACTAAAAAATAATATTCATGCTTCTCATGATTATTTAATGAAAAGACATGAACATGCAAAAGCATTTTATTTTGATCAATATTATTCTTATAAGTTTATTCATTTTAACATAGATAATGAACTAAGAACAATAAAAAAAGTAATTTATTTCAATGATATTTTAAATCATCCAAAATATAATGAATTAATTGAATCTACAATCGCTTTTCAAGAATGGGCAAATAGTAAAGAAGAAACAAAAATATATTTAAAAGAAGGTAAATCAAGTAAACCCCCAAAATCCAATCAAAAAGATTTAATAGATGATAGAAATATTGTCAGTCTGTATGAATCAAACACATTGACAAAATTTAGATATCCAAATTATAGTATAAATAATTCCGAGTTACAACGATTAATTGAACAACGTGGTAATTATAAGAAAGGAGATGCAAAAACACAAGCCCAACAAAATGAGAAATTCCACAAAGTGATTGATTATGCATATAAAAAATATTATGAGAGGATAAAGATGAAAACAAACGAAGAATATGATAAATTATTAAAAGGAGGATTTTGTGGTATAGACATGCGTAATATTGCAAATCCAAATACACCGTCTAAAGAAATTTATTTATTTGTAGAGTTGCATGATATGAAAATAGATGAAACTAATGTAAATGAAATAGACTGTGATTATAAAGGTAATTTATTAGGAAATATGTTTGAAAAAATGATTAAAGGTATTAGAGATGACAACAGAGTAATTAATACCGGAATAGGTATTAAACAATATGCTAATTTTGATAAAAAACCTATCTCTAACACTAACCAATTAGGGAAGGAAAACGTAAAAAAGGAAGAAAAAATAGATGCTGATAAAATGCAAAGTATTAATGATTTAATTATAAATTATGCAGAATCAAATAAAATGTATAGGAACCCTAAAAAGTCAAAAGCAGATAGAATAGTTGATATTTTAAAGGATATTGATAATTCATTTAAATCTGTTTTAAAGGATAATTACCAACAATACCGATTACCAGATTATCAAGATTTAAGTGATATAGTAAAAATTATTACAACAAATAAATTAAAACCAAAAGAAAAAGATAACGACTTTTGTAAAGATTTTATAACTATCCTTCCAGATTGGTCTAAAGAAATTACTAATTTTAATCCATTAAAAATAAATAAAAAATTACAAGGAAATTTAAATAAACTATTAGGTAATATCAAAACAGAAATAGAGCAAGAGAATACAAAAATAATTAATGAAGAGAAAACCCCAACTGCCAAATTTATTGAAATAACCACAACATCAAAATACCATTTAAATGTATATAAATTTTATTTATATATTGCTGAAAGCATATTGAAAGCAAATCTTGATGAAATTATGGGAATAGAAACTAAACCACCATCAGATTATATTGAACAAGCACCAAAAGATAAAAAAGTAAAAGGTGGAAATAGTAGTAAAAAGAAAAACAAATCAAAATATAATAATAAAAGAAAAACAATGAAAAAATAATTATAATAAAGAATGTTTTTATAATTATTTATTAAATTTTGCCACACCATTTACAAAGTGTCCCACTTCTGGTCCTACGTCATCATCCTCTTGAATAGAATAAATCTTTCCATTTTGTTCATCTGAAGTGTAGTAAGACTTTCCTTTAATCTGAATTTCCATTACTTCTTCCTCTTCCTCTTCCTCTTCCTCTACTTCCTCCTCTTCCTCTACTTCCTCCTCTTCTTCTACTTCTTCTTCTTCTTCCTCTACTTCCTCTTCTTCTTCCTCTACTTCCTCTTCCTCTACTTCTACCTCTATTTCTTCAACTTCTTCTTCACCAGGAGAATCTCCATCTTCTTCATCTTCAATATATTCAGATTCAATTACATTCCCACTTTCACATTGTATCTCCTCAAGAGTTCCACAATATTCCAATTCACGACCAGCATAAAATTCAGTCAAATCTAAAGATTTATAATATTCCAATGCCTCTTCATGATTTGTAAATCTCTCAATAACTTTTGCTTGGTATCCATTTGCCTGTGTTCCTCGCATTCCTCTAACAATATAAAGTTCCTTTAATTCTTCCTGTTCTTCTTCTGGTTCATATCCTTCACTTTCTACATCAACAGTTAGTTCATTTTTATATTTATAATTATTAAATCCATCTTGAACCTTTTTCTTAATAGTTTTATAATCCCATTCAGGTTTATTTTCTTCAACTGAATACGTAATATTTGGTTCTTTTTTTATAATTTTTGGGCCACAACATTCATCTTGCTCACAACAAGCTTCATCTGCAGAATCTGTATCTAATGTGCACTTTGTTAACAAGAAAGAAACCAAACGCTTGAAATTTTTATTCTCAGCCTTTAGTTTTTCATTTTTTTTCTTCAAATTTAAGACAATAGGAAGGTTTTTAAGAGCGTCGTAATTTTCTTGCATATTTGTTCTTTTTAATTGTTAAATTTTAAGTTGTTTTAAAATCAATTTTTTATAATGAAAAATCTATGGAATGCCAATCATCCAAACACATATCTTTTGTATTGTAATGCGTCAATCTTTTACCAAACCATTTTTTTGGATAACATACAATTTTATTTACATTCTGATTAAAATAAGCACCCCACCAACTAAAAGAACTATTTGCCATAATATTTGAATCACACAAAGACATTAACAACATCTGTTTCCAGTCAGTAATTTTATCATCAGCTTTTGTAAAAATAATTTGCGGAAAGATTAATTTGAGTTGATTTATTATATCTTCAACAAAATCGTTCTCTGCATTTTCACGAAAATATATAATTTGTATCTTTTTACTGTTACCTTTTAATAGACTATTTAAATGATTCAAGGCTTGGACATAATAAGTTAGTGGCATAAGAGGATGATAGTCGGGTTTTTTTCTATAATCTGTATATCTAAAATGCATACTAATGTTGTAAAAATCTGTTAAAAGTCCCTTGTTTTCTTGTAACACTTCTTCTTTTAATTGTTTTAAATTCATCATTTCAAATACATTATCTCTTTTGTCGTGAAAATATCTATAACTTTGAAAATATCCAAATAACTTAAGATAACTAATATGTTTCAAATTGGGTATTTCAGAATAATGAAAACCCGTTTCATTATAAACAATAAATTTTTTCAAATAAGGAATTACAGGTGCATATTTAGTATTTCTCGTTGTAAATTTATCAAAATCTTTTAAAAATGTATCCCAATAAGTCGGTCTTTGAATACCTGATTTTAATTCAGTAGAATACTCAAATAGAGGTTCATAATCGTTCTTAATTGCATATACTAAAACAGTAAATATTTGAAACAATTGATTTCCCAATCCACCCATTAAATGAATAGTTAAATATTTCATTATTTAAATATATATTTTACACATTTATATTTAAATACTTTTCAAATTATTCAAAAACCAAAGTTTTCTTTCATAATTTCGTTTTTTGTTGGGCCCTTTTGTTTTTCACTTTGCCTTTTTACCTTATAACCATTACTTTTATTTGAATTGCTACTAAGTTTATTTGACTCATCAATATCTTCATGCAATTCCGGTAATATTCGTGTTAATGGCTTTTCAAGTATTAATAACATATGTTCTGATTTCATTAATTGTCTATATTCTTGTATTGTTAAATTTCCATAAAATTTATCAAGTAAATAATATGGGTTTGGTGCAGGGCGAATATTCTTTTTAAATTTGTAAACCTTTCCATAAATTTTATTCAAAAGCTGGTATCTTTCAAATTTTGCCGAATCGTCAATATTTTCTTTTAATAAATAGGCAACTGCACATTCCGGTCTACAAAAAGACCCATACCCAGTAGTAGTTTCGTCTGTTTCATATTTTGGAATATAACAACATGGATTATCAAATTCACAAGTGCACCAAAAACAAGCGGATTTCTTATCGGGGTTAGAATCCTTATATAACTGCAACTTAAGTATTTTAAGTTTATTATTTATATGTTTCATGCTATTAATATCATCTTCATCTTCTTCGTTATTATCATTATCATTTAAATTATTTTTACATTTTATACAAACTTGTTCTGTTGTTTCAATATTATTAATATCAGAATTTCCGTAAGCATAATTATTTGTTCGGTTTTTATCATTATAATTAAAAAATTCTTGATTTGGATTGTCGTAGGCCATAATGTTTGGTGGCACAAGAGGTTTATAAGACAATGGATCAGATAATATATGGTCTTTATTAATATTACATGATTCAATGTCATTCATTGAACATTTCAAATGTAAAATAATATTACTAACAGTTTGTGTGTCGTCATTTAATAATATTGGTTTTATTGTTAACTTGCCTCCTTTTGGTTTTCTGCCTCTTTTTTTTGGAACGGGTGTTTCTTCTAATTTATTTTCGTTTTCCTTTTGTATTTGCTCAAGTTCTGACTTCTTTTTACGTCCTCTTTTCTTTTTAATAACTGGTTCGTTTTGGTCTTTATCAGCCATTTTATTGTAAAAATATTAAAAAAGTATTTATATTGTTTGGAAATATATTTTCGGTAAATATGTTTACTTTGGAGAGGATGGAGATTTTTTTGTTTTGTTTGCTTCTTTATTATCTTTTTTTACAGTAATCTTTTTTGTTGTTGGTTTTTTCACACTTCTTGATACAACGCCTCTGGATTTACCACAATGTTTCTTTCTTATGGAAAACAAAGAGGTTGCATCTTCATACGAAATCAATTTAGTATTAGTAGATATAATATTGTTGTATTTTTCTTTTTGTGTTTCATCAAGACAGGCTATGTCTTGTGGCATAATTAACTTTAAAGGGAAATCTTGAATTGTAGTATTATCCAGATTGAAATAATTTTCTTTAATAGCACCTGATTGTTCAATATTTAAATCAAATAATAACATAGGTCCAGACATGTGCCAGTCAAAACTGAAAGGTAAGAAATTAGCATGACCAGCTTGTGTATCGTCTTTAATTTTCTTTAAATATGTGTTGAAATACGTATTTGAACTGAGAAATTTAAAACATTTAATACTTATTGTCTTGTTATCATCAACATACTGAGAAACGAAAATAATATATTCTTGTAGTAAATCAATATACTTAAAATGTTCCTTTGTTTGAATTCCAGCTCGTGAATCAGCTTTTAAATCAAACGTATTGTTTTCACATAACACACATTTTTCTTGAAATCTTGGTGCTTTATTATTGCATTTCTTACAAGACTTTGAACCATCAAGACAAACAAATTTTATTTCTCTTGCAAGTTTTATATTGTTTTCTTTTAGTTTGTCATCATTATCTTTATATTCAAGGTTATCAAAAGCAATTCCACCTTTTGATGCCATACCAAAACTATTTGGATACATATATAAAGATAGTTCTTCTCCTAATTCACCCATACCAAGAAAAGCAAAAGGCAAGTTACGATTGAGGGTTTGTTCTTTAATAATATTATTATTTTCATCTTTTCCAAATTGAGTTAATCTTTCATAAAGCATATTTTTATATTCCTCATTAAATGATACCACATCTGATTTTAATTGAGAAGGTGCAGGTTCCTTTTCAATTATCTCTTCTTCTTTTACATCTTCAAGATTAATTTGGCCAAGGTCTTCTGTTAAAGCCCTTAGTTCTTCTTCTTTACTCATATAAAATACAATAATATAATAAAAAAGACAATATATCAAAACTCAATTTTATTTATTCTCGTTAGTGTAATTTTGTAATACTTCACTAATCAAGTCAGGATTTTCATTTTTTAATTTATTTAGGTTGTCAATAATTCTCGCAACTAAAGGTAAATGAATATCATACTTTTTCATACTTTCACTACTAAATCCAAACTTATATTTGTAATAATAAGCTCTGTTTTTGGCTTTTATTTTTGTTCCATTATTAATATAATCATTTTGCTTCCATTTTCTCATATATGCTCTTTTTTTTGGCTCTTCTATATCTGTATTTATTATATTATTATGCTCTTCTTTTTTACTCATATAAACTACAATAGTATAATAAAAAAAGGGACTTAAGTAAGTCAATTTTTATTTGTTCTCGTTCTCGTGCATATAACACTTTCTACATAATGGAATGTAGTTATCTGAACCAATTACAAGTTGTTCACTTTCTTTTGAAATCCTATGTGAAAATATAGCTGGTTCATTACAATTATTACATTTTGATTTTAGTTTTATAATACTATCTGAATATGGTATTAAATCTAATATATTACCAAATTTTTTTCTTTCAAAATCTCCGTCTAAACCACAAACATAAACACGTTTGTTTTTTGTTTCAACCAAATACATTACCGATTCAAAGATATCACAGAAAAACTGTCCTTCATTAATTAAAATTATATCTGCTTTTAATAAATTTTCATTTTCGTATAATGATTTAATTTCACTCGTAAAAATACAAGGAATCATCAGTTTATCATGAGTGGAAAGTTTGTCTTCGCTATACCTTTTATCTTTTTCAAAATTAATAACACAAAACTGTAATGTATTTTTATATTCATTATACAACTCTACTAATCTGGTTGTTTTTCCAGAAAACATTGGACCTAAAATTAATTCTAAATACCCTACTTCCATCTTTTTTCTTACATTTAAAGGAATTTTTTTTTTTATTCAATTTTACAAATAGATATTTAAACATAAATCATTATAATTTTTATGCAAAATATAGAAAATATACCATGGGTTGAAAAATATAGACCAACCGAATTTGAACATATTGTGTTAGACCCTATTAATCAAACATTCTTTGAAAATATTTTAAAAAATCAGTATTTTCCAAATTTACTATTTTATGGACCTCCTGGCACAGGAAAAACAACAACAATTATAAACTTAATTAATGAATACAACAAAAAATATACTACTAATAGTAAAGGGACCTTAATTCATTTGAATGCGTCAGACGAAAGGGGCATAGACATAATTAGAAATCAAATACTTCAATTTGTAAGAACAAATAATTTTTTTGAAAATTGCATAAAATTTGTAGTTTTGGATGAAGTTGATTACATGACAAAAAATGCACAACAAGCACTTAAATATTTGTTACAAATGTCAAATTATAATGTAAGATTTTGTTTAATTTGCAATTATATTAGTAAAATAGATGAGTCATTAAAAAAAGAATTTTTATGTGTGCGTTTTAATCAGCTTCCTAAACATCAGATTCATTATTTTATAAAGGATATTTGCGAAAAAGAAGATTTAAAAATAGAAGATAAAAAAATAGACAAGTTGTTAGAAGTATACAAATCTGATATTAGAAGTATGATAAATTTTTTACAATTAAACAGATCTAATTTATACGAATTTGAATGTATATTATCAAATGAAAATTGGAAATATTTACATAATCTGATTCTAAAAAATGTGGATACTATTGAAATAGTAAATTATATTCACGAAATAAGTGTAACTTTTAATTGTGATAAGAAAACAATTATAAAACAATATATTAATTATTTAATTAGACAATCAACAAATGAAATTACAAATGATTTTTTAAATATTTGTCAAAACATAATTCATACTGAAAATGCAAATATTCAGATAACAATTAAATATATGTGTTCAGAATTTAAGAACTATTTTAAACATTTAAAAATATAAAAAAATTGAAATGTATTTTTATAAATATAAAAATTAATAGTGAAAAACAGAAATGAATATGGCAGAAATTAACGACAATATGATTACCAATAATCAACAAGATGAAACTAAGATTAAACTAAAACAACTTTTGGATAGTTCTTGTTCTAATAAAAAACATACCGAAAATATTATGAACCTTCCAACATTGAAAGAAGCACATATTTATTGTAAATTTAATAATATGTCGGGTCAATTCACTGGTCCAGTATTAGAAAAATACATAGAGAAAAAATATAACATGACAAAAAATAATGCATCCTCTTGTAATGGTGACCTAAAATGTAATGACCTTGATGTTGAAATAAAAGCATCAAATGGTGGAAAAGAAAATAATAAATTTAACTTTGTTCAGTTAAGAATGAACCATAATTGCGAATATATATTGACAGCATATTACATTGATTATACTAACTTGGAAACTTTGGGGGAATTATATATTTTCAAATTAAATAAGGAAAATATAAAACAATTAATAGAAAAATATGGAGGTTATGCTCACGGGACTATTGGAGAATTAGGAAAAATAACAATGGATGACTTAAATGATAAAGGAAACCAAAAAGAATATGCACTTCGTCCAAAATATGGAGATAAATGTTGGAATGACATGTTACAATTTAGAGTTGACGAAATCATTATATAACTTAACAAGTTCTCCTCGTCCCAATGAGTTTTGTCTTGCTGTATTTAAACTAATTGAATAATCTAACTGATTAAATATATTTATTAATTTTGCTTCGTCTATATTACTTTTTATCCAGTGCCAACTTTTTGGTCTTAAATTATGTAATTCTGTTTTTTCTATTTTGCCAATTTTACCACCATAAGCTCTCATCGCAAAATCAGCACCATTTGGAGGAGTGGGTTGTCCATTATTATCTATTGGGCCGAAGGATAAGAATTTCCAATCATTATGTTGTGTTGGTAAATCAATAAACGGTCTTTCTACGTCTCTTTTTTCCCATATTTGAAAACAACATTTTACCATCATTTCTGGTATAAAACAACATGGTTTATTTGGCACATCTTCATCATAAATTAAATGAAAATTTTTATTTAGTTTATTTTGAACACTTGGTCGTCTGAAAGTTCTTGGAATAATGAAAGCAACCATATTTGCCCATTCAGCGGAATGATTAAAGAATTTAATTGCAATTGAGCTTATTTTGCCAAAAGGAGGATTTCCAATTACTAATATATTAATTTCACGATTTGGAGGTTCGTAATCAAAGAAATCCATTTTTGTAATATTTTCATTTTCAGGTGATATATCTATTCCAATTTTATTTTCAAAATCCAATTGATTAAAGAAACTACCGTTACCAGCACTGGGTTCAATAATTAAATCAAAAATTACTTTTTCACGTATTTCAAACACTTTATTAATACAGTTTTTTGCATAACTTGGTATAGTATAAAATTTATCTAATCCTTCTTTGCGGACTTCTTTTACATTTTTTGTATCAGTATTTTCAGTTTTATAAACGTGTTTACTCATATGTTTTGAAAATATATATTATTATGTTAATAAATCAATTTTTATTTAACCATTTTAAACAAATTAGATTAAATGCAAATGTGTAAATAATAAAGATATAAAAAATTGATTAGTAATATAAAGAGAATCATACGAATATAAAAAAATGGAAGATATAGATGATGAATGGAGTAGATATTTAAATGATGAAAATATTGACTTTTCAACAAAAAACAATCTTGACAATGAAAATGATATAGATTCGGAGGAGGCACCTGAATGCGAGGAATTGTATATCTCAACCATGACGAAAGTTCTCTTTTTAAACACACCAATAGATATCAATAATATATTTTGGAAACTCCACGTAATAAATTATTCTAAACCTATGAGTGGTATAGTTAAAAAACAAATGAAAATTGTATCAAAAACTGAAGAAGAATACCAAGAATATAAAGAAAAACTAAAAGATATAACCTACTATAAGGAACATATTATCAAACAGATTGATAATCCAAGTGCAAGAAGAATAAAATTTAAAGATGAAAGAAAAATCACAGTAGGAATATCAAAAAAAGATATTATGAACTGTAGAGGAAAAATAAAGAACGCTTTTTACAATTGTTTTGCTATTATAGTAAGGTTTATGTATAATGGATTATTTAAAGAGGTGCATATAAAAGTATTTAATACTGGTAAATTAGAAATACCTGGAGTGTTAAATGATGTTCTACTGGACGAAGTAAAAAAATATCTTCTAATGTTTATTCAACCTCTTATTAGCAAAAAATTGGAATTTGTGCAAGGAGAAATTGAACAGAATGTGCTAATAAATTCTAATTTTAAGTGTGGGTATTATATAAATCGTGATAAGTTTTATAAAATATTAAAGGGAGATAAATACAGACTGGAGACATCATATGACCCAAGTAGTTATCCTGGAATAAAATGCAAATTCTATTTTAATAACGATAAAGGTTATGATAAAGACATTCAAAAAGGTTTGATAGACGAAGAAGACAGAAATATGAAACTTTCAGAATTGGACGATAATAAAAAATATACAGAAGTTTCTTTTATGATATTTCGGACAGGAAGTTGTCTTATTGTAGGAAATTGCACAGAAAATATATTAAGATTTGTTTATGAATTTATTAGGAATATTTTAAAAAATGAATACATAAACATAAAAACTCCTTCGGACAATGAAGAAATAAAAGAAAAAAAAGAGAAACAAAGAAGAAAGATTATTTCAGTTTCAAAAGAATATTTTAACGAGTTGATTAAAATGTAATAGGTTGATACATCCATCTTATTAAACCTTTCATATCATTTTTTTCAATATTCTCATATAATTCACTTTTTTCAGTATAAAATTTTAATAAAAAGGTTTGTTCACTTTCATATAACGAATTTTTTTCTTGCATTTCATTTTTTTTCTCATATTCTAAATATTCAATAAGTAAAGTGTGGTAATTCTCATAAGTTATTTCCATTTTTTGCTGTAAAAATTCTAAGTTGTAAATATTATCAATGTTATCAATTTCTACCAAGTATTTTTTAAGTAAACAGTTAGATAAAACTATCCTTTCGTTAAAATCAATATTTGAATTTTCCCAATAAAAAAAGGTATTGACCAGTTTGGAAAGTTTCAATAACCATTCTTGATATTCTTTATTGTTTAAATCGGTAATTTCATCCTCTAATGTCATAATATTCGTAATAGTATCAAATATTTTGCTATCCTTCCCAGTTTGAATTTCAAAAATAGTTTTTTTATAAATAAATAATACAGCATCAGTTTGATTTAATGTATGTTGTAAATTACTTCTATGTATTTGTTCCATGTATTCAATATAATAAAAATACGTTTTTTGTGCATAATAAAATGCTTTTTCTATATTTTTTGTTTTAATTAGGACATATTCAAAAACTCTATGAATTGAATTGATAGCAATATACATACAACTTGATATATCAATATCATTAATAGTATTAAGTAGTTTCTGGAGTTCAACTAACAACTCCTCTATTACCATATAATATTTATCAATAACGCGCATTTTTATGTTATGGTCGTTCCATACAGTGCGCTTTTTCATTATATAAATAATTATCACATAATTATTTATGAAAATAATATAATTTATTTAATAATCTATTTAAAGTTATTTTTTAAGTTTTACATATAAAATGACAGATAATACTGAAAATACTGAAAATAATTCCAGTTATAGATTACCCGATACGAAAACCTTGCTCCATGCAAGTAAATTATCTATTGTTGAAGATAAGCCTATTATGATGGATTATTGGACACATTCTCTTGAAAAAAATGCATTAATTGGGGTTAAAGAATCAAACGAAAAGTTACTTGTAAAGAGCGAAGATGAATATACAAGTCCAATATCAAAGATTTTCAAAGTTGGAACAGAATTTATCGTAATGACTGAAAATTCTATTTATTTGGTTGATGTTGAAATCCCATCTAAACGTATTAGTTCTTAAATAAATAATATTTACACTTATGAAATGCAAATATTATTACAAAATTTCATTTAATTTATCTCTTACATCTTTTTCTAAAGTATTAGGAAATTCAACTTCAAAATGTATGATTAAATTACCTGTTGAGCTCTCGCGAGTTAATCCCATATTTGGAATTATTTTTTTGAATTCTGGTTTAATAATAGTATAATTATCCATATTATTTAAAGCAAACTTTTTACCATTTAAATATGTAAATTCAAGCATAAATCCACATAATGATTGTTTCAAAGAAATTTTTTCTTTTAATATAATGTCTAATCCTTGTCTAATGTAAGGCGTCTTATTTTCAATGTGAACTGTAAATTGTATATCACCTACTTGCGATTCTATTATATTTCCTTTTTTCTGAAGCGTAACAACCTCTTTATCGTTTATTCCACTTGGAACATTTATATACATGTTTTCTGTTTCTTTTTTTACTTCTTTATCTTTTTCAACAGTTCTTTCTATTTCCACTTCAACTACACAACCGTTATAACATTGTTCTAAGGATATCACAAGATGTTTATTAATAGGTTGTGGCATTCTTACATGATTAAAATTAGTTGTAAAATGAAAATTTCCAGGATTTCCATTATGAAAGACTCTAATATTAGGACCTCCGTTTTGATTCATATGCACTCCTCCAAATGGAGGCCCTGCGCCACCAAACATCATGTTAAATATATTATTAATATCTTGGAAATCTTCTGGGTTTGGCATATTTTGCGGATGACCTCCTCCAAATTTTCTTTCATGATCATATTTTTTTCTTGATTCATTATCACCAAGAATTTCATAAGCATTGTTAATTTCATTCATCTTGTTTTTTCCCTCTTCTGTTGGGTTTCTATCTGGATGATATTTTAATGAGAGAGAGCGATAAGCTTTTTTAATCTGCACATCATCTGCTGATTCAGAGACCCCTAAAACATCATAATAACTTGCCATTATATATAAATTATAAAACTTAAATTTAAATAATATTTTGAACAAATGTTATTTAAATAAAAATTTTCATTAACTATAATGAACAAACAATCAACTTTTATAACCAAATATAAACCATATTATATTAATGATTTTACAAATGATAAAAATTTTTTAAATATTATAGACACTCTAATTGCAGTAGAGAATTTAAATATTTTGTTTATTGGAAACACAAATAATGGTAAAACAACCCTTCTTAATTGTATCGCCAGACAATATTATAATTTATCAGCAAAAGAATCTATACCTGAAAACAACAGTTTACATATTAACACGTTAAAAGAACAGGGAATTCAATACTTTCGCAACGAAATGAAAACCTTTTGTCAATCACGAAGTGCTATTCATGGTAAAAAAAAACTGGTTCTTATAGACGATATTGACTGTATTAATGAACAAAGCCAACAAGTTTTTAGAAATTATATTGATAAATATTCAAAAAATATACATTTTATTTCAACTTGCACAAATCTTCAAAAGGTTATTGAAAGTTTACAATCAAGATTACATATTGTTTCTATTCCAAAACATTCCAATGAATACATAAAATCTATTATGAACAGTATTATTAAAAAGGAAAATATGAGTTTAAGTGAAAAAACTAAAAATTATATTTTGGATATTTCAAATGGATCAGTTCGTATTATGATTAATAACATTGAAAAATGTTTTGTTTATAACAAAAAAATTACATTTAATGACTGCCAAAAGTTGTGCACAACGATATCCTTTCAACACTTTGATGAATACTACCAAAATCTTATTAATAAAGATTTAAAAAAAGCAATAGACAATTTATATGAAATTTATGACTACGGGTATTCCGTAATAGATATTTTGGACTATTTATTTTTTTATACCAAAAAAACAGAACAATTGGATGAAAATACAAAATATGAGGTTATTATTTTATTATGTAAATACATTACCATTTTTCACAGTATTCATGAAGATAGTGTTGAACTTGCTTTACTAACTAACAACATTAGCAAGCTTTTTTAATTTTTTCAAGATGTGGTTTGTCCATAACATATATCTTATGTATATCTCTGTAATGCGAATTATTTAATTTATTGAAATAATTTTGATTGTTTAATATAAAATTATTCAAAGTATCAAAACAATTTAATACGGATATTGTAGTTCCTTTATCTTGTAAAAAGATGTCAATAATTTCATTTCTTAATAAATTACTCTCTCTTTCTATTTCTATTAATATTTTTTCACAAAGTTCATACATAGAGTCGTCTTCATCAACACTTATATAAATTGGTTTTTGAAAAAAGCTGGTGTTTAGTTCAAAAAATAACCTCATAATACGATATTAAATTATATAAACCTACGGGTTGGTTTAGCCAATCTTTGTTTTCAATTTTATGCAATATCTTTATTCATATTGATTAAAAGAATTTAGGAATTTTATATTAGAAATATAAAGTAAAAAATAAAATACTTATTAAATATAATCAATGTCAACTCAAATTTTTAAAAATAATGTTCCTTCACATATTTTAATAGATTTACTTGAAAAAATATGTCTGAAGACGGATAAATATTACCTAATTGATATGAATTCCTATAAAAAAATGATTTTTCATAATTTACAAACAGAATTTTGTGATTCTTTGAAAGAATATTACCATATTGGTAAACATTTCTATCTCAATCGTGATATGACATATAAATCATTTACTAATATAATTAGACAAATATGCAAAAACACTTCTATTATGTACACATCAAAAATGAAATATAACGAATCTAAATACAATATTGTTTATTACATATATTTTTAGAAATAATCTACATTTAATATCTACAAAAGTACTATATAGATGTTTAACTCAAAATATTTACCAGGTTATTTAATAACGTTAGGTTTAGTTGTTGTTGTTAGTAGTTATTCTAACTTTATAAAGGATAAATTTAAAGGTGATGATGATGAAAATGAAATGATAAAAGATTATCTGTTAAACGAGTCTCCTTTATATGGTAAAAATAGACCAAAACTATGGATACATTCAAAATATGAAATGAATGCAAGAAGATGGAAAGATTTTTATTCACGAAACACAAAAGACCTTAACCAAGACTATTTACATTTGACTATCAAAACGATTATTAATCATAACGGAGATGATTTTAATATCTGTTTAATTGATGATGATTCTTTTAGTAAACTTTTGCCAAACTGGGATATTGATTTATCTAATGTTGCTGAGCCCGTTAAAGATTATTTTAGAAATCTTGCCATGTGTCAATTATTATATACCTATGGAGGAATGGTTGTTCCTAATTCACTTGTTTGTCTTAAAAGTTTAACACCATTATATAGTGAATTTATTGAAAGTAAAAAACCATTTGTATGTGAAATGATTAATAAAACGAGTAATTTGGAAATAGAAAAACCAACTCACAGATTCATACCCAGTTTAAGTTTTATGGGTTCTAACAAAAATGACCCTACTTTATTAGAACTCATTGAATACATAAAATTATTATATAAGGATGGTCATATTTCAAAAGAAAATCAATTCAAAGGTATGATTAACCAAAAGTGTAATGAATTTATACATTTTGATAAAATGAGATTGATAAATGGTAATAAAATTGGTGTAAAAACAACCAGAGGAAAACCTATATTGCTTGAAGAAATATGTGAAGAAGCTTATGTTGATTTACATAGTGATGCATTAGGAATCTATATACCAAGTAATGAAATATTATCTCGCACAAAATATCAATGGATAGCTTATGCAAATATTGAACATATTTTACATTCCAATATGATTATTGCCAAATATTTGAAAGCATCTATTACAGATACCACAAACGAATATTATACAAATAAAAAAGAAAGATCGGTTGTAACAATATAAAAAGGTAATATATTCTAATTTATATTACCTTTATGGAATCTAATGATAATATCAAATTGCAAAACATGGAGTCACTATCAAATTTGCACGAGTTATACAAAAATGATGAATATATGATTCAAAAATTACATGGATATATTTGCAATCAATTACCCATTATTTTGCAAAACATAAAAGAACAACAAATAAAAAGAAAAGCACGATTTGATGAAATGACAACTGAACAAGACGAATTTGTGCAAGGATTTATGAACAATAATCAATATTTTTATGTTCAAAACACGAATTATTTTTTCTTCTATGATGGGTTCCATTATCAACTCTATAGTGAAGATGACATATTATATCATGTATTGACCAGTATTAATCGTAATAGACAACTTATCTCTTGGAAATACAAAACAAAACAGAATATTATGAAAAAGATTAAAAATAATAGTTTGCTTACGTCTATTCCTGAATCTGATACAATACAAAATGTCTTGGAATCTTTAACCAATAATTTATTTTCATCTCGTGAACTTGCAAAATACTTTCTTTGTGTTATTGGAGATAATATATTAAAAAAGGAAAACAAGCTTGTTCATTTTATACATCAAAATGCAAAAAACTTTATAAGAAATCTTGATAGCTATTCTTTTATGGCGATTGGACATCACTTGTCACAAACATTCAAACATAAGTATTATGACCATGAATATGAGAACTTTAGAATTATAAATATAAATAAATCCGTTAAAAACGAATCAAGTTGGACCCCTTTGTTAAAAAACAATTTTGTTGATTTATTGTGTGTTGCATGTCATTATTCTAACAGGTTCTCAAGTTCTGATAATTATATTGAACATTTTTGTAATAATCAGAATGTTACGAACAATGTTTTTTTTATTAAAAATACTGAACCTGAATCATTGGTTAAAAGTTTTATTCAACAATATGTAGATGATTTTAATAGTTTTCGTGAAAGAAGCAATAGTTGGTTTACAAATAATGATACTACCGAAAATGATACAAAACCTCAAATTAGTTGGAAAAATATGCAATATCTGTGGAATTTGTTTTTAGATGAAAGAGAAATACCTTCTGTTTTATTTATGAATAATTTGAAAAGTATTTTAATAAAACAACTTCCTGAATCTTATAATGAGAACCTTGATCTTTTTGAAAACGTTTTTAGTAAATATTTGCCCACAATTCAAAAATTTCTACATTTTTGGAATGATCAGATAGTTGTTGATGAAAATGAACATGATTTAGAAACTGAAGAATTATTGATTTTATTTAAAAAATGGTGTGGTTTAAATAATTTTTCACATTTAAACATATGTGTAAAAGAAATTTTTGATTTAATATGTTATTATTTTCCACAAATACATATAGAAAAGGATAAATATTTATCAGGAATAAGATGTTTATTATGGGATAAACAATTAGATATTCAAACTGCTCTTGAGAACCTAAAAGAAGAATTAAAAATAAATAAGAAAAATGATGAAAACTCACAAACAAATAAAAGTTTTTATGAAATATATTTGTTTTACTGCAAATTCACAAGCAATGACAATAATAAACAAATTGCAAGTAAATTCTATTTTGAAAAATACATATTCGATAATTACTCCGAATATATATCAAATAATACGTTAATAAATGATTGGTATGTTTAATTATGTAAATTCTTTAAACAACCTGATGCCCCACCCTTTGATTTTTTTGCGGTTTTTCTTGGTCCAAATTTTTTGGATCCTTTTCTTTGTAAATATTTACCAAGATGTTTTTGTTTTTTTGCTGTATGGAATTTTTTTGTAGATACAATACGTCCACGTTTATTTTTCATTAACTCACTCTTTACCAACTCTCCAGTTGTTTTATAAGCGGTTTCATTCATAACCTGCTCTCTTGAACCAAATAATTCGCGATACTTTTTTCCTTTGATGTAATACATTCCGTCTTCTTGTCTTACTGGTCTTTTCATAATTATATATACTATAATTATAAAAATTTGCTAAACAATTAAAACTTTCTTGGGTTTTCAAAAACTTGTCCTTTGGGTTGATGAATTAACCCTGCATCCAATATTCCACTTCCTTTTGCTTCTACACGATTCACTTTTGTTATATATCTAAGTCCAGTAACCCTTTGAGCATAACGCATTCTTCTTGTAATATTTGGGTCATTACCTGCAGTGCTTGTCTTCTTATAATTTATTTTACATTTATCCTTTTCATTTTGACAATGCTTTATTATATCAAATAATACCATATATATATTTTATTTAGATTTTATTTTATATAGGACCCCCTTTAAAAAAAATTGATAAAAGCACTTAATGATTAGTTAGTAGTATATATTATAAGATGTCTTCAAAAGTAGCAAAATCTCTCAACAAAGCTGAAAATGAACTTGCTGAGCAATATCAACAGAAAACAGATAAGCAACACATTCTTGATAATCCAGATACATATATTGGGTCTGTTGAAAATGTTGATGCAAACATGTGGGTATATAACAATGATACAAACCGTATTGAATTCAAAGAAATTGAGTATATACCCGGATTGTACAAATTGTTTGATGAGGGTATTGTAAATTGTAGAGATCATGTAATCCGTATGATTCAATCTAACATACTGGAAAAGAAATTTGTTTCATATATTGATATAAAAATAGAAGATAATGGTGATATTACCTTGATTAATGATGGAAACGGAATTGATATTGCAAAGCATCCTGAATATGATATTTGGATTCCTGAAATGGTTTTTGGACACTTAAGAACATCCACTAATTATAAAAAAAATGAAAAAAGAATTGTTGGAGGAAAAAACGGATTTGGTTTTAAACTTGTATTAATTTGGTCCACTTATGGTAGAATTGAAACCGTTGACCATATAAGAGGACTAAAATACGTGCAAGAGTTTCACAATAACTTGGATAAATTAGATAAACCAAAAATTACTAAAGTAAGTGGTTCTAAACCTTATACACAAGTGACTTTTAGACCAGATTATCAAAGATTTGGTATACAAGGTTTGACATCAGATATGGTATCCTTATTGAAAAAAAGAGTCTATGACATCGGTGCTGTTACTGACCATTCAATTAAAAAAATAAAAATCTCATATAACGACACAGTTGTCTCTGTAAAAAATTTTCAACAATATATTGATATGTATATTGGTCCAAAAGACCAAGGTAAGCGTATTTATGAACATCCTGACGAACGTTGGGAATATGCTATAGCTTTATCACCAACACATGAATATATGCAAGTATCTTTCGTAAACGGTGTTTGCACATTTAAGGGTGGAAAACATGTTGATTATATTACAGGACAAATCGTAAGAAAACTATGTGATTATATTGAAAAAAAGAAAAAGGTAAAAGTAAACAGTAATTCAATAAAAGAACAGTTATTGTTATTTCTACGATGTGACATAGAAAATCCCTCTTTTGACAGTCAAACGAAAGACTACATGAATACTCCTCATGCTAAATTCGGTTCCGCTTGCAATGTTAGTGATAATTTCATTGAAAAGATTGCCAAGTTAGGTGTTATGGATACAGCATGTTCTCTTACTGAAGCAAAAGAGAATAAACTTGCTAAGAAGACAGATGGTTCTAAAACCAAAAATGTTCGTGGAATTGCTAACTTTATTGATGCAAACTATAGTGGCACAGTTAATTCAAAGGATTGTGTTTTAATTCTATGTGAGGGACTATCGGCATTATCTGGTATTGTTTCTGGGCTTTCCAGTGAAGACAGAAATACTATTGGAATTTATCCTTTAAAAGGTAAGTTGTTAAACGTAAGAGGCGAACAACTGAAAAAAATTACAGAAAATAAGGAAATTAATGATATCAAAAAAATTTTAGGTTTAGAATCAGGAAAAGAATATAATACAATTCAGGAAGTGCATAAACATCTGAGATATGGAAAAATTATGTATATGACAGATCAAGATTTAGATGGCTCACATATCAAAGGATTGTGTATTAATATGTTTCATAGTGAATGGGGTTCTTTAACAAGAATACCTGGGTTTCTATCGTTTATGAATACACCTATCCTTCGTGCTAAAAAGGGTTCACAATTAAAACTGTTTTATAATGACGGTGAATATAACGAATGGAAGGAAAGTTTTGGCGAATCTGGCCCAACTGGATGGACAATTAAATATTTTAAGGGTCTTGGCACATCTACTTCATCAGAATTTAAAGAATACTTTGCAAACAAGAAAATTGTGGATTTTGTCTATTCCGGTAAAACAAGTGATGATATTATTGATAAAATATTTAACAAAAAAAGAGCTGACGACCGTAAAGGTTGGTTAGAAAATTATGATAAAAACGCTTACTTAGATACAACACGTCCATCTGTTCAATATGAACAATTTATAAACAATGAAATGATACACTTTAGCACTTATGATTGTGCAAGGTCTATTCCTAACATGGTAGATGGTCTAAAAATATCTTTGAGAAAGATTTTATATTCAGCATTTAAAAGAAAACTAACAAGTGAAATTAAAGTCGCACAATTTTCAGGTTATGTATCAGAACACAGTGCATATCATCATGGTGAAGCAAGTTTGAATGGTGCAATTGTAAATATGGCTCAAAATTATGTCGGTTCTAATAATATTAACTTACTACAGCCAAATGGTCAGTTTGGAACGAGATTACATGGTGGTGATGATAGTGCATCTGAAAGATACATATTTACACAATTAAATTCTTTAACAAGATTCATCTTTCCAGAAGTAGATGACCCAGTTTTAAATTATTTAAATGATGATGGAAGTATTGTTGAACCTGAATATTATGTCCCTATTATTCCGTTTGCTTTAATTAATGGTATTTCGGGGATTGGAACAGGATTTTCATGCAGCATTGCACCTTATAATCCTAAACAAATCATTCAATATTTGCAAGACAAGTTGAAAAAAAAAGAAACTGAACAATATGATTTTATACCTTACTATGAAGGATTCAAAGGAACTGTTAGAAGATTAGAAGAAAATAAGTTCTTGATTAAAGGATGTTATGAAAAGGTCGGAGATGATAAAATACGAATCACTGAACTTCCAGTTGGCACTTGGACAATGCCTTATACAAGTTTCTTGGAAACACTTGTAGATGGTGTTGTTGATAACAAAACTGGTAAACGTGGAACACCTGTTCTAAAAGATATCTCTTCTATTTGCACAGAAGTAAATGTAGATATCACAGTTACCTTTCCAAGGGGTAAGTTGAATGTTCTTGAAGATAATGTAGATGCATTTGATTGCAATGGTGTAGAAAAGCTACTTAAGTTACAAACAACGGTAAGCACCACAAATATGCATATGTTTGATAAAGATTGCAAACTTCATAAATATAAATCTGTTTCAGAAATTATTAATCACTTTTACGATGTTCGTATTAATATTTATAAAAAGCGAAAAGAACAACAGTTGACTGCAATGAAACATAAATTAGTTAGACTTTCAAATCGTGCAAAATACATTCAAGAAACATTGGCAGGAACCATTGATTTAAGAAGAAAGAAATCAAATGATGTAAATAGTCTTCTTGAAAATAAACATTATGATAAGATTGATGGTGACTATAAATACTTGATTAAGATGCCAATGGATTCTGTAACAGAAGAGAATGTGGATTCTATTATGAAAGAAAAGGAAAATACAGAAAAAGAAATTGAAATACTAACAAAAACTTCCGTTGAAACCATATGGTCAAGGGAACTTTCAACACTTGATAAAGAATATGACAAATATAAAGTTATTCGTGAAAAAATACAAACATCGCCTACTGCTGCTAAGAAAACCGGAAAAAAAATAAAACTTGTTAAGAAGGTTACGAAATAGATTCAGAATGTTTGGAGAGTAAATTAAATATCTCGTTATCCAATTCTGGTATACTACCTTCATCATATGTTCCAGGACATTGAACGTTTGTTATGTTTAAAATATACAATTTTTTATTGTCAAATTCAATAGTTTGTTTTTGAGTTCTTAAAGTATAGGATAAATGAACATCATGATTATTTATTTTACATATAATTAAATTCAAAAAGAGTCCAGTGTAACTTGTAATATAATACTGAATAGTTACACTTTCACGAAGACACAATAAATAATACATCGCTTGTATTAATCTAAATTTTGTATCTTTATACTGCAGTTGCTTTACACGTTTCGTTGCATGTAAACAAGAGTTAGATAATTTATTTAATTCTTCGTGATTAAATGGCATTTTTAAATCTGGATTCTCATTCCTTAAATAAATAAACTTTAATAAATAATGACAAACACAATCAGACATTCTACGAATTGGAGAAGTGAAATGTGCATATTCAGGCATACCAACAAGGTCATGAGACGAATTTTCCGATAAATACTCTGCACGTATGCCATTAGATATAATTTCATTTAATAATTCATCTCCAGACAATTCTTTTTTATCAAGTAACCATTCCTTTGCATTGCACGTTCTAAAAATTCCTTTACCTTCTAAATTTAATTTTAAATATTCTCCAACAAAAGAATTGGCAAGAATAGCAAACTCAGCTATCATTTGTTTCATAACAATAATATAATCTCCATCTTTTTGTAAAAAGGGAATTCCATTTTTAAAAGTTACATAAGATTGCGATATTTCATTCAACTTTGTTCCAATTGTTTTTTTGGAACGAAGTTTTTGCAAGACAATACTTATTTGTAAAGCATTATAAATATCGCTATGGGTAAATATACTTTCAGATGCTTTTTTATAACTAAGTGCATTTTCATTTTTTACACGAATCTTTGTAAATAGTAATTTTATTTTTTCTGGGACATAAGTATTTGAGTTTAACGAAACAAGGATAGTAATAGCATTTTTTATATTTCCTTCGTTATTTACTAATAAACTTGCCTTTTCCATAATTTTTATTGGCATCATATGAATTGGTTTACGATTAGATGGATATTGTGTGACTACATTGTTGATTATCTCTTTCCAAGTATTAGATTCCAAATTAATGTATTCTGTTGGGTCAGCAATGTGAATTGCTAAGAATAAAGTATTGTTAACACTATATATACTGAATGCATCATCTGCATCTTCACAACCATCTGGATCAATACTATATGTTTCATACATAGTAAAATCTTCTCTATCTAAAACACTGTATTGATGTGGATACGTAACATCTGATTCAAAATGAACTTTTGGAACCGAACGATACAATGACTCTATCAAGTAAGTGTAATTTTGTTCAAAATAATCATTCATTTAAATATATAAAGCAAGAAAATTATATATATTTTTTATATATAATATATATAATGTCAAGTTCTGTTGAAAAAATTTCAGCAACGGAAGTAAAAGAAGATGTTTCCTCAAAGGAAGTATGTGATGAATTTACACAATCACAAGGACATGGATTTGTTTGGGAAAATGATATTCGTGAGAAGGTATTTAATCTTAAAAAAAATAAAAATGACACCAATGTTCATGATATTTCATCCGAAGAACTGGGAACAACTGAAAATATTTCTATTAAAGCCACATCTTGTGATACAGTCTATTGTGGAGATATTATACGTTATGCATTTGGATATGATTTTAGAGAAAATCACACGATGATGATTGTAAAATATAAGCAAACGGAAAATACAAAAACAATTACATGTGTCTATGAAATTGATTATACAAAGGAAATGAATACATATTTATTTAACAATATCAAAAAAGAAGATTTGGAAGAATACATTAAAACTATTAAAAAAGAGGGACGCAATTTTGACTATAAAAAGGAAGCAAGACGTTTAGAAAAAGACAATAAACTAAAAGCTACAATACATCCAAAAGTAGATAGTGGTAAACAAAGACGAGTGCAAACATCTTTTAAACTTTCACAAATTGAGAAAGATTTACCACAATGTGTTAAATATAAATCCCCTACTGAAACTCCAAATCTTGTTCGTGATAAAGAAATTACATTGTCTATTAAAAGTAGTGTTAGAGTCAGAAACAAAACAAAAAAAGCGAAAGTAGTTGTTCCCAAAAATATAACACGTAAATTTTCAAATAAAGAGATGATAAAGATACTGCAAGCTCAAAATAAAAAGGACTCTGATTATATACCCTATTCTAAACTTAAAGGGGATGAACTACAAAATGCAGTCGTATCTTTGGTAAAAAAGGAAAAAGCAAATATTATTGACACTATTGATAAATTAAATAATGAATCTGAAAAACAAATAGATGACAAAATTGTTGAATCTGTATTTAAGGTAAGACGAAACAAAAAAGACATAACTGATGTATTAGATGAAACTATATCTAAATTGGAAACATTAAACTTGGAAACAGTTGTTACCCCAAATAAAAAAGAATCAACAAAAATAAAAAGTAAAGAAGGAGACGATATTATTTCTGGTTTGTTAAACGATACTATATCTAAATTGGAAACTATGAGTCTCAAAAAAGAAACAGGCGGAAAAAAAAAGAAGAATTATGTAAATAGAACACGAAAACTAAATAGAAAATAAGTTTATTCAAAAATCAATTATATTATAGTGTTTCAATAATTCTTGTTTTGAAATAGACCTTGGACCAACAGTGTCATCTTTTGAATCAAATATAATGGCATTCAATTGTTCAATTATAGATTCTGATATTTTTTTATCAAATTTGATAAAATAATGTGATTGTTCTGATTTTGTGGAAATATCTGTATATACATTTCCTGCATACACACCTACTCTACGAAAAGCTATGTCTGGATCTTCAGACTTCTTTACAAACTGAAACCCTTTTGGAATCATTTTTTCTTCTTTTTCTCGTTTCACTTCTTTTCTTTCCCATATTTGAAATACACAAGGAACATTATATACGTTGTCATCTACTAAGAATCCATTTTCTTCTATATCTTCTTGAAAAATCAAATGAAATTCCAATGGAAAGTGTTTTTGCATACTATCTTTTTTAAAACTTTTTGGTAAAATAAATGAAACCGAACTACAATATTGTGCTGATTTTTTTATGAATTTAATTGCCAAAGATGATTGGCGACCAAATGGTGGATTCCCTACAATATGAATTTTTGAATACTTATTAACTAAAGATTCCGTATCTAACAATAAATAATCTTGTTGAATAATACTTGAATGTTCAGGTTCCAAATCATAAAATATACAATTATTTGAAATACGTTGCAAATCGTTTATAAATGAACCATTACCTGCACTTGGTTCTATTATTAAATCATTCTCTTGTATATTTATATGTTGTTTTATTTGTTGAATGCATTTCACTGCCACAGATGGATGTGTATAATATTTATCTATCGTATTTCTTTTTAATCCAACAACTTGTGCATTTATTGACATTTTACTAATAGTAATATTATTAATTTTATATCAATTTTTGAAGTGGATTTTATAAACACATTATAAAAAATAACATAGAAATAGTGTTACTTAATTTTGTATATTTTAATGAAAGTTGCTTTTATTACAGGTATAACAGGTCAAGATGGCTCATATTTATCTGAGTTACTTTTAGAAAAAGAGTATTATGTTCATGGATTGATTCGTCGTTCCTCATTAATTAATACAAGTCGTATTGATCATATTTTTGATAGTTCAAATCTTTTTTTACATTACGGCGATTTAACCGATAGTTCCTGTTTAAGTTCTATATTGTCAAAAATTAAGGTAAAGTATAGAGATATGGAAAGACTTGAAATATATAATCTTGCCGCTCAATCACATGTAAAAGTATCATTTGAGATGCCTGAATATACAGCAGACGCAGATGCGTTTGGAACATTAAAACTATTAGAAGCTATACGTAGTAATAATTTGGAAGGTATTACAAGATTTTATCAAGCATCTACAAGTGAATTGTTTGGATTGGTGCAGGAAATTCCACAAAAAGAAACTACACCATTTTATCCACGTTCTCCTTATGGTGTTGCTAAATTATATTCCTATTGGATTGTAAAAAATTATAGAGAATCTTACAATATGTATGCATGTAATGGTATTTTATTCAATCATGAATCTGAAAGACGTGGTCATAATTTTGTAACAAGGAAGATTACCATTGGATTAGGTAAAATTTTAAGGGGGGAAGAAGATAAACTTGTCATGGGTAACATAGACTCTGAAAGAGATTGGGGACATGCTGCTGACTTTGTAGAAGGTATGTGGAGAATTCTTCAAAATGATACCCCAGAAGATTTTGTGCTTGCTACTGGTGAAAAACATACTGTAAGAGAGTTTATTGAAAAAGCTTTTTCTTTAAAAGGAATTGAAATTATATGGAAAGGAAAAGGGGTTGAAGAAATTGGTTACGATAAAAATACATTAAGAGAATATATATTTATAAATAGTAAATATTATCGTCCTGCGGAAGTAGAGTTATTAATAGGGGATGCGACAAAAGCAAAAGACATTTTGAAATGGGAGCCAACAACAAACTTTGAAGAATTAGTAAAGAGAATGGTTGAATATGATTGTAATTAATAAAAAGTATTAAAGAATAAGAATTAGTAATATATATTTAATGATTAATATATTATTAATAACGTATTTATTAACCTATGCAAACGGTTTTAGAATGACAATGTATAATAAATTACCAAATAATTGGGACAGTCTTAAAAAAAGTATGAAAGAGAATGCGAGGGGGTGGTTTGTAAATAGAGCAATTCAGAAAGGGATACCATGGAATGAGTTAAACGAAAAATACCAATCTGTTCATGATGAATTAGAACATTTTAAAATAAAAAAAGAGAATAAAAAATTAGAATATCCATCTTATTATTTAAAACCATTTCATGGATATGAAGATGGAAACATGAATTGGAAAGCAGCCGAAGAGGCAGAATCTGCTACATTAAGTATTGCTGCAGGATACTGGGATAAGGTGGACCCCTATATTGCACAAAACTGGATGCGTTATAACATAACTGAAAATATAAATGATTATTTCAGAAGTATTTATGGATATGCACATAATAATCCAAAAAATGCTTTAGATATAGGTTGTTCAACAGGAATTTCAACAGAATTTTTAAAAAGAAGCGTGAATAGTGATTGTGAAGTTCATGGAGTTGATTTAAGCCCTTATTTTATTGGTATTGCAGAATTTATAAACAAGAAAAAAGGTTTTAAAATAAATTACCAACATGAAAATGCAGAATTTTTATCTTATGCAAACAATACATTTGATTTTATTATCAGCAACTTTGTTTTTCATGAATTACCAGAAGAAGCTGAAAAAAACATTATTAATGAAATGTATAGAGTGTTAAGTCCTGATGGTATTGTAGCTATTGTGGATATTGACCCTACTTATTTGGATGGGTTATTAAAGGGTAATATTTTTAGAAAATGGGCCTTTGAAATTACAGAACCTCATATTTATAATTATTATAAAAGAGATACAATAAATAGTTTGAAGAAAGCAGGTTTTACAAACATAGTAAAAAAAAGAAATGATCCATTAAATTCAGTTTGGCTTGGAAGAAAACATAAAGTTTACTTACCAGAAGTTGCTTTCAGAAAAGAAAAACAATATAAAAGGTTTGAATTAACTGGAAACAGTATATTTTATCCGTCAAATTTGAATGCTTAAATGTTTCCTTTTATTCTTTCTTTCCATATACATGCGTAATCTATGTCCATGTATGTTATTGTTCATAAGAAACTCTTTTAGTGGGTCTTGACTTCTCCAATATTTTTCAGGTATTCCAGATTTATGCAAAATGTCTTCAATATGCGTTTGTTTTTTTTTTAGAATAATCATTTCACTTTCATACTGCCAACAATCTTTATTATCATGTCCAAGTTGATTACAATATGTGCAAATTAATATATTATTTGGCAATACCATTGCTCTTTTTAATAATATTGGTTTACATTCAAACTCGCTCATTTTTATATTAATAATAGTAAGAAAATATTATTATTAATCAATTTTACTCAAAAAGAATCATAAAAAATAGACATGCTAAAATAAGTCAAATTTATATGTAGTTTTTAAGCTCAAGTGTTTTAAATTCTCTATCTGGTTGTTGGGGAAGATCAAGAGGTGTTACTAAAGTACTTTGATCTTGACAATATTTAATATATCCTTCCACTTCATTAAATACATTAGGAATGGCGTATTCAAGAACTAATTTGTTTAATTTTGACACTTCTGATTTGATATCTTCATTACCATGATCAGCAAATTGTAAATAATTACTTCGCATAATAATTTTCAATGTGTCTATATTTTGAGGAGCAACAACATATTTTTTTTCTGACATGTTATAAACTCCAGCTCGCAAACCATTCTGAATAATTTGTATATTTTCTGAAGAAAAATATACTTTTGACAATGTTGTTTCTTCAAAGATTCCGTTTAAAGCATCTCTGTATTCGGTGCTTTTGTTTTTTACAGCAATCTTTTCTTGCATTTCAAATTGAATATTTTGGGGAACATCAACTATATTCACTCTACCATTCAAATTTTCTTGTTTAAGTATAGTTTCTTGTTTTTCATTAAATAAAGATGGATTCATAATTATATATTGTATTAAGAAATAAAATAACACGAATAACACTAAATATTTAGTATAAAATCTAACATCAATATATATGTTTCGTAATTTATATGAAATTGTGTTATCAATTACTATGTTAATTTTAATATTTACAGCAGCATTAATTCTTTTAATAGTATTTGCTGAAGTAATTTCATTTTTTATTCAAAAATTTATTTTAGTTTTCCATAACTTTGAGAGAAGTGTGTATTAATACAATTATTGAAAAATAATTTATGTTATTTATATATAAGACAATGGATATATTTTATACAATAGTAGTTGTTGTAGCAGTAATTATGTTTATTTTGTTGCTCACTTACG
>MDSV01094732.1_pt1 | contig 30532 bp, 33 predicted proteins | sample 810851 | NCBI WGS metagenome assembly MDSV01 (sample SAMN05326640, study PRJNA326480) | marine metagenome | isolation source: seawater | place: Atlantic Ocean: North East | collected 2012 | reverse complement strand
TAACTTCCGAGTTCGGAATGGGATCGGGTGTGGCCCCTTCGCAATAATTACCAGGCACAAACTTATATTATTTTTAAATTATGATGTAAATAGAAGAAAAAACCCTTTTTTAAAGGCAATTGGTGGGCGTGATAAGAATTGAACTTATGGCCTCTACGATGTCAACGTAGCGTTCTACCACTGAACTACACGCCCAAAATCAAAAAGATAAAAATTTTAACCTAGTTTTAACATATTCAATAAACCAAAAAATTCTAGTAGAAAAATTTAGTGAGAAATTATTTGATGTATAATGTAAAAGTTTTATTTTTTCTGCAAGTATTTCATTGCTGGGTACTGTAAAAGTCATAGAAGATTTTACTACTCTGTTTTGTGATAGTATCTTAGGTATTATTGAAATTTTATAATATTTCATGATATTAAGTAAAAATGCATAATCTTGCATATAAACAAATTCACTAGGATACTTTTTTACTTTTTTAAAAATTTTTTTTCTAAACATCACTGAAGAATGAGAAAATACATTTTCAAAAATCATATTATTTCTCAAATTCTTCAATCTTGGCCTAACAACTTGACTTTTTAAGGTTTTACTTTTTTCGTCTATAATTGATGACCATGTACCCACAAGGTCAATATTTTTATTTTTATTTAAAAAATTAATTTGATCGTAAAGTCTATTTTTTAATGAAATATCGTCAGCATCTAAAATAGCAATAAATTCACTCTTAATTTTTTTCAAACCATAGTTTAATGACTCTGTTCTTCCAATATGTTTTTTAAGTCTATAAAGTTTAATTTTTTTATTCTTAAATTTGCTTACTAATTCTGTTGATTTATCAGATGAAAAATCATCTATAATTATAAGTTCCCAATTTCTATATTTTTGGTTTAATATACTTTTAATAGATAAATTCAAATATTTAGATGCATTAAAACATGTCATTAAAATTGATATCTTATTTTTTTTCATTTTAAAATTAGTACTTCTTTTTTTTTTAAGGATTAAACCCATCGGCTTTTAATCTTTTTGAAATAACTTTAGCTATTAGTTCATAACCTTTCGCATTGTAATGAGCGTAAAGTCTTAAAGGAAAAAGTGATAGAGGATCTGGGTGATTATCAAAAACCTCGTTCTTAATATCTATTATAGGTATATTTTGCTCTTTTACTGAATTAATAATGAAATCTCTAGTAGGATGAACATGTCCTCTAGCTGGCAAATAAACAAAATACATTTTTCCTCCCCAATCTGAGACTTTATTATTAGACTTTTTTAAAATTTCAGAAATTACAGGTGTAGGCTCGTTAGAGGGTCTTGCCTTAAACATGAGTCTTAAATAATATAATTTTAAAACATCAATTATTTTATTTTTTATATTTTTTACCTGATTGTTATTATTTATTTTAAATTTTTGATTTGAGTAATATATTAAAGTTTTATCAATTTCTTTTTGACGATTTATTAAGTTTTGCGAAAAATCGTTGTTTTCTAGATACTCTTTTAAAATTGTCGACTTAAGCTCTTTTTCTAAATCACCCAAATCATTTTCAGCAAAGTAAAACCATAATAAAATTTTGGGTTTTAATTCTGTTCCAAATTCTTTTAGTGTTGCGAATTCGATAAGCGGGCCGTTACCAGATTTTCCTAAATTTATAACTTCGTATTTATCATCTCTTAATTTAGCGCTTATATTTTCGTTATCTCTTACAGCCTTACCTTCAGTAAATGAATCGCCTATTAAAACAATGTCAAGTTTTTTATTTCCATACAAACCTTTTGGATTATTAAATCCATGTTCATCAGTTGTGATGATTGGATAATATCCTGACTCATTTCCTAAAACTGTAACTGAGTTTGAAATTGTTCCTAGAGGATAAACTCTTTCTTTGGTGTTAATCAAATTTATACCATTAGTTTCTTTAAAAAAAGTTGGCTTAATATTTGGATGAGCGTTGTAACCCTTGTTTCTAAGATCAACTAGAACGTCTTTAGTTGATCTTTTGTCATAATCAATACCCATTTTTTTTGCAATTTTTGCTGTATTATTCTTATTAAAAAATTGTAAGTAAATTTCTAAACTGTAAAACGAAACTCCTAAAACAAATATTAATAAGGCAAAATTAATTTTTAAATTTGCATCGAATTTCTTTATTCCATAAATGAGCAGTGTTAAAAGTACGAAAAATATTGAAATATAAATTAAATAAAATTCTTTATTTATATTTTCAGAGATAAAATACTTGTAAATTGAAAATATGAGTAAAAACAAAGTGATAAAAGAACTAAAAAATAAAAATAAATTTACAATATAGACTAGTTTTTTTGATGGATCTTTTGCGTTATTTTGCATTGAAATTATTCAAATTAATAAATTAGTTTATATCATCATAAGTTTTATGATCCAATTATAATCCATCTTTGGATTTTATCAAAAATAACTACTAATTCATGTTCAAATATTGTACAATAATAAGAATTATATAGATAAATTATGCTACTAAAAAACAAAAATATACTTGTGACTGGTGTGGGCAAAGGGCTTGGCGAAAATATGTTAGAAAATTTTGTCAAATCGGGTGCATTTGTATATGGTGTTACTAGATCAAAATCAGACGTTGCAAAATTTAAACGTTATAAAAATTCAAAAGTTTTTTTTGGAGATGTGAGAAACCTAAATTTAATTAATAGAATTTTTAAACAATCGCTAAAAGAAAAAAAACCTATTAATTGTTTGGTGAATAATGCTGGCATAAGGCAAAGATTAAAATTCGAAAAAATTACAGATGAAAAGTTAAAAGAAGTTTTTAATATAAATTTTTTTTCAGTCTTTAGAATTATGAAATTATATGCAAGTTATTGTTTAAAAAATAATATTAAATCTTCAATAGTAAACATTGGTTCTATTGTCGGAGAGATAGGTTTTAAAGAATTAAGTGGCTATAGCTCTACAAAGGGAGCATTGAAAAGCATGACTCAATGTTTTGCGGTTGAATATGCCAAGAAAATTAGAGCGAATATTGTAAACCCCGGATTTATCAAAACATCCTATTATAAAAAATTTAAAAAAAATAAATCTTTATATAATTGGACTATATTAAACATTCCTCAAAAAAGATGGGGGGAGTCTAAAGAAGTTTCCTCAGTCGTAGGTTTTTTATTATCAGATAATTCAAATTATATTACTGGAGAGAGTATTAACGTTGATGGAGGATGGTTGAAGTCATGAAAAGTAAAAATAAAATATTAGCTTTAATTCCTACTAGACTTAATTCAAGAAGACTACCAGCAAAATCACTCTTGCCAATAAATAACTTGCCTCTTGTAATGCATGTTTACAAACGTACTTTATTATCAAAAAAAATAAGAGATGCTTATATTTGTTGTGACGATACTAAGATACAGAAAGCAGTCAAAAAGTTGGGTGCTAAGGTTATAATGACATCGAAACATCATCATAATGGAACAGAAAGGATTTGCGAGGCTTTTAAAAAAGTTAAAAATAATAGCGATTATAATTTTGTAATAGATGTACAGGGCGACGAACCATTAATAAGTCCAAATCATATTGATAAAGTAATTCAATTCCATGAAAAAAATTTAGATGCAGATATAATTCTTCCAAGCTTAAAAGTTAAACCAACAAATAATACGAATCTTGTTAAAATTGTTTCTAATAGCAAAAATGAAGTAATGTATATTTCACGTGCAAATATTCCTTATGAGTTTAAAAATAAAGTAAAAAAATTAAAAAAACATTTATCTATTATTTCTTTCAAGCCAAAAGCGCTGCTTCAGTATGGAAAAAGTAAAGTAAGTTCGATAGAAAAAATTGAGGATATTGAATTGTTAAGAGCTTTAGACTTAGGTTTAAAAATTAAAAATCTTGATTTAAAAGGGGATAGCTTCTCTGTTGATGTATTTGAGGACTATGCAAAAGCTCAAATAAAAATAAAAAAAGATAAATATTTCAAGTTTTATAAGTAAAGATGAAACTAGACTATAAAATTAATAAAACTAAACATTCAGTAATTTTTTGTAGATCGAATTATATAGGTACAATTTCAAAAACTATTAGTTCTATGAAATCAGATAAAAATATACTTTTTATTTACGACAGTAAGATTGATAAAAAAATAGTAAATGAAATTTTATCTGAATTAAAAATCTCTGGCTGTAATATACTTAAAATTGAGTGTGTTTCAGAAAAATTAAATAAAAATGAGAAATTATTATTTAAAATTTTAGACATTTTGCTTTTAAATAGTTTTACAAAAAAATCGATTATAGTTTCTTTTGGCGGAGGTGTTTTAGGTGATGTTTCTGCGTTAGCAAGTAGTCTATATCTTAGGGGCCTTATGTATGTATGTATACCAACTACTATGACGTCAATAGTTGATAGTTCAATAGGTGGCAAAACTGCAATAAATTATAAAGGTATTACAAATTCTATTGGAACGTATTATCATCCTAATGCAGTTTTAATTTTAGAAAAAATAATTAAAACTTTGCCTGAACGAGAATTTACTGCTGGAATAGCCGAAATAATTAAATGTGGAATTATTGGTGACAATCAAATTTTAAGCTTGCTCAAAAAATCAAAGAAAAAAATTATTACTAGAGATACTAAGATTTTATTCAAGCTGTGTTATTTAACTTTAAAAACGAAAATTAGATTTTTTTTAAACGATATTCATGAAAATAATACGAGACTATCTTTAAACTTTGGTCATACCTTTGCACATGCTATAGAAATGGCTATAGAACAAAGAATAAAAAAAGATTTTATAAGACACGGTGAAGCAGTAGGTATCGGAATGTTGTGCGAAGTTTATTATGAAAAGAAAAGAAAAGATAAAATTTTTCAAACAATTGAAAATCTTTTAAAAGAATATAATTTACCAACAAAAATTTTGTTAAAAAATCTGCCTTTTGATAAGAATACTCTACAGAACTCTATTTATAAAAATATTTTTTTAGATAAAAAAAGAGCCGGTAAAAACCCTAGATTTATCTCGATAAGAGAATTGCAAAAATCAAAAATTAAAGAGATAATAGATTACGATCATTTAAATGAAACTATTTTGAAAGTAATGCATGAATAATTTAAACTTAATTAAAAATGACACTATGAAATTTAAACTTTCCAACTATGGTTTTGATGTTTTACAAATAGAGAGCACAGCAGCTTGTAATATGGCATGCTCTTTTTGTCCATATCCTTTGAAAGATGATAAAATTTCTAAATTAGAACTAGATGATATTTTTAACACACTAAAAAGTATTGATTTTAATGATGAAAATTTTAAATATGTAACTTTTTCTCAATTCAATGAACCTTTATTAGATAGAAGAATATTTGATATTTTAGAATTCTGTAAAAATAACAAAATACCGGTATTGTTTATCACTAACGGACTACTTCTTAATAAAGAAAAGAATGTTGAAAATTTAATTAAATTTGGGACAAATATAAAAATTTCTTTGCAGGTTTTAGATGCAAATAAGCATAAAGATGCCAGGGGTCTTAATATGGAATTAGATAGGTATGTTAAAAGCATAATTGAATTTTGTGTGAAAGTAAAAAATTTAGAACATATTAAAATAAATATTGATTTAGGATGTAATTTTAACGAAAAAAAATTTAATTATTATTTAAAAAAAATTCTAGGTGTCCAAGTGGGAGATCCCTCGGTACCTAAAGATTTAAAGAGCTCTAGTTTGACCTTTTCAAAGTTTTTAAATTATTTTTATGATATTTCAGATGATAAATATCAAAAATCCTTAGAGCAATTAAAAAATCCAAAAAAATTCTTTACACGTGACTATCTAAGGCAGGATGGTTATAAAATTTTTGATAATATTACCTTAAAATTAAAGCCATTCTTTTATGGAAGAAGAATAAGTGAATTCAACCCTATAAATAACAATTTTAGCTGCAATAGTAGTATCCTGGGAATTCTGGCAGATGGAAACGTAGTACCGTGTTGTCTTGCTTACGATGGAAGTATTTCTATGGGTAAGATAAATGAATTAGGTCTTAAGCAAGTTCTTGATAATGGTAAAAGTTTCTTAACAAATTTAAGAACTAAAAACTTAGAAAAACATGAAACTTGCAAAAAATGTTTTGGCGAACCAACAAAAAGAGGTGTTATAGCAAGAAATATTTGGAACTTTTTACCAAAAAAGGTTCAGAAGACTTTTAATTTTCTTAGGCTCACAGAATATTAATTATAAATGTTAGAAGAAAATCAAGTTACTTTGTTCAAAAAAGTTAAAAGTCGTTACACAAAATATTACAACAAAAAGTCTAAAGATTACAGTTATCTCTATTACTTAAGTCCAAATTCAAATTTAGGAAATTTAATATTAAAGTCAATTTTAGGAAACAAACAAAGTTTTTTTAATAATTTAGTAACAATTTTTAAAGAGACTTTATACAGTTTAAATTATGTAAATTATAAAATAATTTCAAATAAAACAGAATTTAATTATAAAAAAATAATAATTACCTGGGCTTTCAAAAATGATTTTAAAAAAGATGGATCATTTTTTGATAGATATTTTAAGATTAACTCAAAAAAATTAAAAGATACTCTTTGGGTTATAGTTTATAGAGACAAAGAAATGCCAAAAAATATACAAAAAAATATTTTTTTTATAAAACCTGAAAATAAGTTTAGCTTAAATATATTTCCCATATTAAAATTAATAATAATTAATTTACATTTCTTGTTTAAAGATAAAAAACTTTTTATTTCTTCTATATCTAATCACAATTTTTTTTCCAATTTATTTTTAAATGAAGTTAAAAGATTATTAAATAAAGATGTAAAAACAATTTTATTTACTTACGAAGGTCAAATCTTTCAGAATAGATTTATACAGTATATCTCTAAAAAATTTAGAAATATAACAAGTATAGGATATGTTCATACTCCACCCATGGCGGCACCTTTTAATCTAGTTTATAATAGCTGTTCGCCTGATAAGATAATATTAAGCGGAAAAGATCAAATACACTGTTTTACAAAATTTTTAGGATGGCAAAAATCAAAAATAATTTTCTTACCCTCTTTTAGATTTAATAAGTTTAATTTAGAGATGAAAAACAAAATTTTTCTACCGCTATCTGTAATAAATGAAGAAAAAATTTTTAAAGGACTAGAAACTTTATACAAAAATAATATTATTAATTTAAAGAATTTTAAAATTAAAAGCCATCCAGCATCTATAAACTCAAAAAAAAATATTAAGACTGTTATAAATTTAAAGAAGTTTATAAAATTAGTTACTAAAAAAGATAAAAAAAATTTTAGAAATAATGATTTAATTTTTGTTGGAATATCTGGCGCAATTATTGAAGCTTTAGAAAGTGGTTATAAAGTCATACAAATTAGTGATGATCCAAAACTAGATACATATTCAGAAAAATTATGGCCAAGTTTAAGAAAAAAGAGAATTTATTCAGATATTTTTGAATATAAATTAATGAAAAAACAAAAATTGATAAAATTGGGCAACATAACCAAAAATCTTGAAAATTTAAAATATCTGGGTAAATATTAACTTAATTTTAGTTCAACTTTATTTCTTTGGTCAAATCAGAAACAATATTATCACTAGGTCTTGCTAATTGATCTCTGAAAGCATTTAATGCACTTTGAGTTTTGGGACTAAACCACCATTTTTTTATATTAGTATCCCAAATTTGATTTATAAAATTTCCTGCTTTTGCAGGTTCAAAAAAAATTAAATTGTTTGATCTTAAATTATCAATTATTGGTAAAATATTTTCTCTGATGGGAGTATTTTTATTAATCACTAAAATTGAAGGAATATCATTTGAAATTGTTTCGCAAAAAGTTGTTGAATTAGCTGTATTTATTATAATTTTTGATTTATTACATGCTCTTTCAAAGGTTCCTTCATTATCAATGCTGTATTCATTTAAATTAGAGAAATAATCGAATGACTCTCTGTTTAAATTTTTAAAGGGGAATCGTAACACTATTTTATTTTGTATTTCATTAGATATTGATTTAAAAAATTGATGACAAAAATTAATATAATTCGAATATGGTTCAATTCCTACAGATGAAGTTTCTGGGGTTTGAAAGTAAACTTTTCTTGGTCTCATCAAAATTAGTAAATTTCTCATGTTTTTGTTCCTCCAGTTAAATTTTTTTTTTTTCAAAATTACATAAAATTTTTTTATCTTTGATTGAAATTTGTGATCTTGCCACCCCCAAGTTAAGTATTTATTTGAAATGACTTTTTCATGTTCCTCTACCCAACTGTACTTCGAAATTCCATAGGCTCCTCCGTGCTGAATATAAATAATTTCAGAATTTTTTTCTGTGAGTTTTGCAACATGAAAAGTAAAGAAACTGTCAAACCATAAGGCATTAGCTGTAATTATTTTTTCCGGCTTTTCAGGTATATTCTCCGATAATGAAAATTGTATTAAATCGTTAAAATTCTCAATAAATACTTTTGGTATTTGTTTAGGTATTGATTTTACTAAAAAATTTTGAAATTTGTCATTTTCATCAAATAAAAATGATATATTTGACCTGAGATTAAAATTTATTTTTTTAAAAGTTCTATATTTATCATTTTTAAGAGTAAAGATTGGTATTTGATCAAATCTTAGGGATAATTTGATTTCATTCCAGAAACCCATGTAGGTGCTATAAAAAAGGTTCTTATAATTTTTTTTAGGAAAAAAATTAAATAGTTTAAAAATTTTATCCTTAATGAAATTTATATTGTGGTCTTTTTTTTCAAGTTCTTTTTTAAATTCTTTAATTCTTACTGTATCTAAATTTAAAATCTCAACTTGATCTGAGTTAAAGAATTCTTCAAACATACTCTGGTATAAGTATTGATTCCAAATATCATTTTGTATTAAGCTCAAAAAATCTTTATTTTCATATGGAATAAAAAAATTTTCATTAAAATTTAGCTTTATAACTTTATCGATCTTAAATTTTTCTGTTGAAGATTTGAGGTTTTTCCATCTATCAAATAATGTAAAAATATATATGCCTAACCAAGGTCCAATGAGAATTCTCCAAAATCTTAACGAATAATTACAACCGTGTATTTTATTAAGACAATCTTTTATACTTGGTAAAAATTTCTCATAAATTCCCTCTAAATATGAAAAGTCATCTACCAGTTTTTTTTTATCAACCCATTCAGAATTATTAATATAAAATTCTTGCTTATCAGAATTTTTTGGGTACTTATTTAACGCAGACTCAGAAACAAAGTGCATAATTATTTCTTTATTTTTTGGAAAGGTATCGCCAATTCTAGTACAGATAAGGTAGTTTTCTTTTTTTTCCATTAAATATTAAAATCTAGAACCATTTAATAATTTTATAGTTTTCAATTTTTATGTAATGGTTAAATTCTTTTTTTTTTTTAAATCAACAAGTAAAATAAAATATTTTTTATATTGTTTAACTAATGCTGCTCTTAATCCTTTCTTTTTTAATCTAAAATTTAAAGATGGAGTGGCATAAAATCCCCATTTCTTTTTACAAATTTCAAATTCTTTTCCACTTTTAGAAGATACAGTCAAATTCTCGTTATCATCTAGGATTATTTTACCTACATCTTTAAGTAAAATGTTATTTTTTTTACTTACTATAAAAATTCGTGGTTTTTTTTTTTTTAAAATTTTCATTTAAATTTTTGAAAAATTAGTCAAATTTATTTTAAACTTGATCATTTTTTTCTTATTTGATCTAGCTCTTTTTTTAACTGATCATACTCCTTCATTTTTCTTTTCATAAAGTCAATTGTAAGTTTTGTTCTGGTCTCTAAGCCCTTTGGTGTCAGTACATACTTTATCTTTATAGGGTTATCTCTAAAACTTTTAATTTTTACTAGACCTTTTTTTTTAAGTTCGATTAGGCAATAATTTAGTTTTCCAAGACTAAAGTTTAGTTCTTTAGCTAGCTGCCGTTGATTCTTAAAATCTTCTTTAATCTTTCTTAAAACTTCAAAATAATCTTGTTTAATTTTCATTATTATATCTTATTTTTTTAGTTCTTAAAAAAATGCGTATTTTTTTTTGCGATTTTTTTTGAATATTCAAAATCTTCGTAAGTATTAATATCTATAAATTTTTTGTTATCTAAAAGAACAAAATTAGAGTTTTTTGAAAAAATCATTTTTTTTGTTTTCCATGCTTTTTTTGTACCCCAATAAAATTGGCCTGAGTCTATATAGGCTGATGGATAAGAGTTTTTAGGTGTTTGATAAAAATTCTGCTCTAACATCTTAAGTTTTCTATTTTTAATATAAAATGTTCTCAAAAATTTTGTATCGACTTTTATAGCTCCAAATACAAAGTCATATTTACCTTTTTTTAATAATTTATATGCCTTATTAATTATTTTTTTTTCTAAAAATGGAGCTGTAGCAAATATACAGCATACAAATTCAAACTTTACATTTTTACTTTCTAAAAAATTAATTGCATGCTTAATTACTTCTATTATTCCAGTTTGGCCGTCGGATAATTTTTTTGGTCTTAAAAAAGGAATTTCAGCTCCATATTTCTCTGCAATATTAGAAATTTTTTTGCTATCTGTTGATACGATTACTCTATCAAAAATCTTGCTTTTTTTTGCAGCAACTATAGGCCATGAAATAATTGGTTTTCCAAAAAAATTAATTATATTTTTATTTTTAATTCTTTGACTATTTTTTCTAGCTGGTATGACTGCAACTTTCATTTTTAAGAAATAATTTTTTTAATATTTTTTATAGATAGAAATTTATTTTTACTTGAAATGTACTCAAAAGATTTGGAAACTTTTTTTCCTTTTTCTTTAATAGCATTAATTTGATAATTATTCTTTATTTCTAGTCCTATTGAAGGCTTTATAACTAAATGATCTTTAAACTCTAATGCTAAGTGTGCCTCATCTTTTGGGCATAAAATTTCATGAATTTTTTCACCTGGTCTAATACCAATAATTTTAATTTTTGCTTTTGGATCTATTGTTTTTGCAATATCAATAATTTTAATGGAGTCAACTTTTGGAATAAATATTTCACCACCAAACATTCTTTCAAATGATTTGATTACAAATTTTACCCCGTCTTCTACTTTAATAAAAAATCTAGTCATTTCTTTATCTGTGATTGGAAAAAAATTTTTTTCTAATATCATCTTTTTAAAAAAAGGAATTACTGATCCCCTAGAGTTAATTACATTTCCATATCTGACAACTGCAAATCTTGTTTTTTTTTGTCCAGTTAAATTATTTGCATTAATGAATAACTTATCGGATACTAGTTTTGTTGCTCCGTAGAGATTTACTGGATTAACTGCTTTATCAGTGGATAATGCAATTACTTTATTTACATTTTGCTCAAGTGCAGAAAAAATAACATTTTCTGCACCTTGGATATTTGTTCTAATCACTTCTTGAGGATTGTACTCCGCAGCTACAATTTGTTTTAAGGCAGCCGCATGAATAACAAAATCCATGTTCTGAAATGCCAAGCTTAATCTGCTTCGATCTCTAACATCTCCTATAAAAAAACGAATTTTTTTTAAGTTGAAACCTTTATTTTTGATAAAATTTAAAAATTCAAATTGCTTCAATTCATCTCTTGAAAAAATTACAACTTTTTTGGGTTTATAGTTTTTAAGTATATATATCGCAAATTCTTTACCAAATGACCCTGTTCCACCAGTAATAATTATATTTTTATTGTTAAACATAGATTTAAGTATTATTTACATTTGTGTTCAATTTTTGTACATTAGCACAAAATGAAAAGCTATCAAGCACATCTATCGTCAACAAACATAAAAAATCCAAATTCTATAGAGAATAACCAAGTTTTAAGATCTTCAGCTATTTTTCCATTCATAATCAATAAAACTATTGATACAAAAATCCTTTTTATGGGTTATTGGCTGATGAAAAGAAATATAAAAGATATTACTATTAAAATTAGTCTAAGGTCGGAAAAAGGTGATTTAATAAATAAAAAAATTCAAAAAATTAATCAAATAAAAGCTTTTTCAATTTCGGTTAAGAAATTACTTAAATACAAAATAAATACTTTATTAAAATCTGGCTCCATTGAATTAGAAATTTTTTCAAATACAAATATGGTTTATCCATATCCTGCAATAGTAGTAAATTATGAAGGAAGAAATTCTTCTACAGTAGTACATACTTGTGGTAGAATTTATAATAATAAAGAAGATATTAAAGCTAATAATCAACAAAAAGTTTCAGAAACAGGAATTGATATTATACCCAACAAAAATTTTTTACCTTTCTTTGCTTTTGTAAATGGTAAATCTAAAGTTTTAAAAACTAATCTAAAATTAAAAGTAATTAACTATCTAGGTGAAACTTTAATTAAAAAAGTTGTTATCGAAAATTTAGTTCCGTACGAAACAAAATTTATTTATTTTTTAGATGAAAATGAAAAAAAATTTCTTAGAGGTAAAAAGGGAACTGTTAAAATAAAGCATGATTTCAAAAATTTCTTTCCTAGATTTTTATCCGGTAATATGGAAAGAAACAATTACAACTCCTCTTTAACTCATACTTATTATGATACTTCAAAACTTAAAGATAAAAATACATTTTGGGCTAATCCTAATAAAAAAATATTTTACGACTCCTCTGTATCATTTCCTCTTTTTAAAAATAAAAATTCATACACAGAGTTAGTCGTTTATCCTAATTTTCAAAAATGTAATATTAAGTTCTATCTCGAGATATTTGATAATGAAGGTTTTAAAATAAATAAGAAAATCTCAGTATTAAGCTTATTAGATAAAGTGAATAGGCCTATTTATTTAAATATTAAAGAAATATTAAAAAAAAATAATATTAAAATAAATTTTAATAAAAACTATCTCGTTAAACTTATTATTGATGGAAAAGGTAAAGTTCCAACAAGATTAAAATTTGGATTAAATTTAGGTTTTAAAAATAAATATGATGTACCTTCAAATATTTGTTTTAATGCCCACGTTCCAAATTTAAAAGTTTTATCAAAGCCAGGTACATTTAAATGGGCTCCCTTATTAAATAAATACCAGTCTAATTTTACAGTATCGAATACTAGTAATCTTAAAAGTCAGAATAAAAAAGCTAACATAGTCCTTAATTTCTGGAATGAAATTAATAATAAATATATAAAAAAAAAACTAATCATAAATAATAATGGCAGTTATTGGTTTGATCTTAATAAACATAAAAAAATAAAAAAATTTTTAAAAAATAAAACAGGCTGGGTAACTATTCAGAGTGATAATCCATTTGTAAATGGATGGTATATAGAAAAGTCTGATATTGGATTTATCGGGGCTGATCACTTTTTTTAAATTTTTAAATGACAAAAAATAAATTAAATATTTGGGAAATAGAAAATAAATTTTATTTGAATTCACACCCATCAAGAATAAAAAAAATAATTAATCATTATGAAATATTTAAAAAAACATCAAAAATACCTGGAGCTATTATTGAATGTGGTGTTTTCAAGGGTAATAGTATTTCAAGGTTTATAATTTTTAGGGATCTTTTATTAAAAAATTCTAAAAAAAAAGTTTATGGTTTTGATGTTTTTGGCAAATTTCCTGGTCAAAAAATTGTTAGAGATAATAAATTTGCGAAAAATCACGACAAAAACATTGGTTTTGGAACTAAAATTACACTTTTGAATAAAATCTTTAAAAAGAAAAAATTTACTAATTATAAGCTAATAAAAGGATCTGTTGAAAAAACCTTAGATTTATTTTTAAAAAAAAACAAAAAAATTAAGATTTCATTCTTACATTTAGATTTAGATGTTTATAAGCCAACTTTCTTTGCACTTGAAAGATTATATGAAAAAGTATCTAAGGGAGGCGTTATTCTGCTTGATGATTATGGAAAAGTTCATGGCGCTACAGAGGCTACTAAAGATTTTTTTAAAAAGGAAAATATCAGACTTAATATTCAATCAACAAAATTTGATAAAAAATTAAAATTTATAATAAAAAAATGAAGATTGGCAACAGACATATATCTGAAAAAAATCCTCCGTTTATAGTTGCTGAAATCTCTGCAAATCATAATAACAATTTAAAAAGAACCCTTAAACTTATAGACGAGGCAAAACACGCGGGCGCAGATGCGGTAAAAATTCAAACATATAGACCAGATACTATTACTTTAAAATCGAAAAAAAAAGATTTTTTAATCAATAACAAAGGGAGCCTATGGTATGGAAGATATTTATATGAATTATACTCGAAAGGTTCGCTTCCATGGGAATGGCATAGAGCAATATTTAGCAGGGCTAAGAAAAATAAGATAATTTGTTTTAGCACCCCTTTTGATGAAACTGCTGTTAATTTTTTAGAAAAACTAAAATGCCCATTGTATAAAGTTGCGTCTTTTGAAAATAATCATGTGCCTTTGATAAATAAATTAATAAGTCTTAAAAAACCTTTAATTATTTCTACTGGTCTTACAAAAATTAATGACATAAAATTTATTATTCAAAATTTTAAGAAAAAAAAATTTAAAAATTTTACTTTGCTAAAATGTACTAGTGCTTACCCTGCTCCTGAGGAGGATACAAATTTAAAATGTATAGAGGATTTAAAAAAAAGATTTAAGATAAACGTAGGTTTAAGTGATCACACAGAGGGAATAGGAGTTGCAGTTGCCTCCGTAGCTTTAGGATCTGTGCTAATAGAAAAACATTTTACATTAAATAAAAATGATGGTGGATTAGACGATTCATTTTCAATAGATCCTCGGGAATTAAAAAATCTTGTAATCGAAACAAAACGTGCGTGGAAAAGTAAAGGTAAAGTATACTATGGAATTTCAAAATCTGAAAAAGCTTCTTTAATTTTCAAAAGGTCGATATATATATCGAAAAACATAAAGAAAAATGAAATTATAACAAAAAATAATATTAAAGTTATCAGGCCAAATTTAGGTTTACATCCAAAATATTTTGATAACGTCTTGGGCAAGAAGGTTAAAAAAAATTTGTTAAAAGCAAATCCTCTAAAATTAAAAGATATTATTAGGTGAAAAAAAAAATTAAGATAAGCTTTCTTTTAGATAAGAAGAATGATTGGATTAAAAAATATTTAAATACGTTTTTAAATAAAAAAAATAAAAATTTTAGTTGTAAAATAGTAAATAATTATAAAAAGGTTAAAAAACAAAATATTGTATTCATATTAAATTATACAAAAATCCTTCCCAAAAGTTTTTTAATAAAAAATAGTTTAAATTTGGTGGTCCACGCAAGTGACCTTCCAAAAGGTAAGGGTTTTGCTCCAATACAGTGGCAAATACTAGAGAGCAAAAATAAGATACCAATTTGCTTAATTGAAGCAGACAAAAAATTTGATAGTGGGGCAATAATTGAAAAAAAATATTTTTATCTAAAAGGAGACGAATTAAATTCTGAGATTAGAGATATACAGGCTAAAGAAACAATCAAGATAATTTCAAAATTTTTAAAAAAGTTCCCAAAATTCACGAGAAAGTCTCAAAAAGGTAAAAGCACTTTTTATAAAAGGAGATATGCTAAAGATAGTAAATTAAATATAAACGATACTTTAAAAGAAAGTTTCAATTTATTAAGAATTGCTGATAATGATAAGTATCCAGCCTACTTTCAATATAAAAGAAAAAAATATGTTATTAAAATTTTTAAAGTGTTAGATTAACTCTTTTAATAAAATTATTTATGATAAAAGAATCAATGAAAAATAAATATTTCAAATCTCTAAAAGTAATTAATCAGATTTCAAGTATAAGAAAGAAAAATAATAAAAACTGGATGGATATATTGAAACTGGCATTTAAAAATGATCCGAAAAGTGCATCAAAAATTTTGGCAAAAATAACTAGTTTTGATCAAAGAATCTCTAAACTTACAAAAAAGCTTAACTTAATAAATAGGTAAATTTTTAAATTAATGAATTTAAAAAAAAACAAAACTCATTTTTTTAATGAAGTTTATGAAAAACAAAATAGATATATTAAACCAAAGGAAATTTTTATTAATTTAATAAAAATCTTTAAAAAAGAGAAATTGAATAAAAAATTATCGTTAATAGATGTCGGCTGCGCAAATGGAGAACTTTTATATAATTTACATAAAAACTTTAAAAATTTGGATCTGACAGGAATTGATGTCGATAATAAATTATTAAAAAAAGCTAGATTAAATTGCCCTAGTCAAATTAAATTTAAAAGCGGAAATATAGGTAGAAAAATTAATAATTTAGGCAAATTTGATATAATCATACTTTCAGGGGTATTAAGTATTTTCAATAATGGAGAAAAAATAATGAAAAATTTATTTTTACTACTTAAGCCAAAAGGTAAGATATTTATATTTGACTCATTAAATATTTATTCTCATAATTTATATATCAAATCTGAAGAAATTAAAAAAAATAAAAAAAGAATTTGGTACAAAAATATGTATTGTACTGATTTTTTTAAAAATGTGTCGAAGCGGTTTAATAAGAAGTGTAGATTCTATGAGTTTAGATTATCCACGAACTTAAAAAAGAATAAAAATAATTTCAGGCTTGGCTGGACAGAAATTTTATCCGGGAAGAAAATTGTTACAAATGGGCTTGGCCTAATTCAAAATCAATTTTGGATAAAAATATTTTGATGATGCAAATGATACCTTACGGAAAACAAAAAATTGAAAAAGATGACATAAGTGAAATAATTAAAGTGTCTAAAAGCCCTATGCTTACTACCGGGCCAAAGATGCTACAATTTGAAAGAGAAATTAAAAAATTTACTAAATCAAAATTTGCAATAACTTGTAATAGCGGAACTTCGGCTTTATATTTAGCCTTTTTATCAATAAAACTTCAACCGGGTGATGTTGTTATTATGCCCGCAATAAATTTTATTGCATCATTTAATATTTGTAAGTTGTTTAATGCAAAAATTTACTTAACGGATGTTGATCCAAAGAGAGGAGTTGTAACTCCTAAGAATGTGGTCGACGTTATTAAGAAAAATAAATTAAGAAAGATTAAAGCTCTTGTCATAATGCACTTGGGGGGCAAAGTTGAAAACATAGATAATTTTTTTTATTTAAAAAAAAAATATAGATTTTATTTGATTGAAGATTCGTGTCATGCCTTAGGGAGTAAATATGTTGTTAATAAAAAATTTTTTAATGTTGGATGTGGAAAACACGCAGATTTAAGCACTTTTTCTTTCCACCCAATAAAAGCTATAACAACTGGCGAAGGTGGAGCAGTAACAACAAATAGTAAAAGTTTATTTAATAGAATGAGTCTTTTTAAATCTCACGGAATAGTAAGATCGAAATCAAAACACTGGAGTTACGATATAGTTTCTCCAGGATTAAATTTTAGATTAAGTGATATTAATTGTGCATTAGGTCTTAACCAATTAAAAAAAATTAATTTATTTATAAAAAAAAGAGAGAAAATAGCAAAACTATACGAGAAAGAATTTGGAAAAATCACTTCTCAGATTGATTTTCTTTCCATAGATGAAATTAAAAATTCCTGGCACTTATATGTGATTAATCTAAACTTTAAAAACTTAATTAAAAAAGATTATTTTTTTAAATTTTTAAAAAAAAACAAAGTAATAGCACAGTATCACTACATACCAATTTACAGGTTTTCTGTCGGAAAAAAATATAAGCAACTACCAGGTTGCGAAAAATATTACAAAAGTGCTGTCAGTATTCCAATATTTGTAGGATTAAAAAAGAGTCAACAGATTAAGATTATAAAATTAATAAAAAATTTTATTAAAAAAAGTTAATTAAAGTTTTTTCTTACATCAATTTTATTATCTAACAAATATTTTTTTGACTCGGTGGGAGTTTGTTCGGTGAAATGATAAATACTAGCTGCAGCAGTAGCTGAAGCGCCGCAATTAAAAGCCTTTAAAAAATGTGAGTAATTTCCAGCTCCTCCAGAAATAACAACAGGAATATTTACTTTCTTACAAACTTTTTCGAGAATTTCATAATCATAGCCAAGCATTAAACCGTCTTTGTCAATAGAGGTTATTATTAACTCTCCAGCACCGCTATCCTCGCACTTAATAGCCCAATCTATTGGATGAACTTGTTCCTTAAATTTTCCAGATTTACTTACACAAAAATATTGACCATCAAATTTTTTAAAATCGATGCCAGCTACAATAGTTTGAGAACCAAATTTTTTTGCAGCAGAATTGAGTAATTCTATATTTCTATAATTCTCGGAGTTAATACTAACTTTGTCCGCGCCGGCAAATAATAAATCTGTAATTTGATAAATTTCTTTTATTCCTCCCCCTATAGTTATAGGAACGTTGCACTCATCTGTAAGTTGCCTGATGAAATTTAAATCATAATTTTCGTTTGACTCATTTTTATTGATATCAAAAAAAATTATCTCATCAACATCTCTTGAATTATATATTTTTATTGTTGTAATTGCAGAACCAGCTCTTCTTGAATTAACAAATTGATTACCTTTAACTAAAGTTACTCCGTTCCAAAGCATAGTAGTAATTATTCTTTTTTTAAGCATTTAAAAAATTGCTTAATATTTTTAAACCTGACTTAGAGCTTTTCTCGGGATGAAATTGGGTCCCAAAAATGTTTTCATTTGCTATTACACTGCAAAAATCTAAATCATAGTTTGTAGATCCTATTATATTTCTTTTATTTTTAGGTAAAAACACATAACTATTAACAAAATAAAAATCCATATCATTTTTTACATCTTCAAAATATTCATGCTTATTTTTAATCGTCACATTATTCCATCCAATTTGAGGTATTTTCAATTTACATCCTAAATTTTTAAGATTTTTTACTTCTCCTGGAATCATTTTTAAACCTTCCGTAATTCCAAATTCCTCGCTTGTGTCGGCTAAAAGCTGCATACCTAAACAAATACCAAAAATAGGTTTTTTATTTTCTAAGACATTTGATTTAATTTTCTTTACCCATCCCCCCTGGTTTAATAAATTCATTGCAACTTTGAATGAGCCTACTCCTGGGAGTATTATTTTGCTTGAGACATCTAGCTCATCTGGATTATTGATAATTTTACAATTATGATTTAGTTTTTTTACCGCGTTTTCTACAGATCTTAAATTACCCATTCCATAATTAATTATAAAAATATTTTCTTTTGTCATTTAATTTGCTTTAAATTTTCTTATTAAATTTCCATTATCATCAAAGACAAGCTTTCCCTCTTGATCTGTCTTGAAAATCTTTTTATTTGTAAACTTATCACAAATTTTTTTAAACTCTTTGAGACTAATATCTATTTTTTTTAAAATAGAATCTGTAGACTTACCCATATATGATGTTGGGAATTTACCCTCTAATTGACTAACTTTAGTTAAAGCCTCATCCCTTGAAATTAAGCCTCTTCTTGCCATATAACAAAGTTGATCAGTTGCTCTACCAAACCCAAATTTTAAATATTTAAAATAATCGTGTATTCCATGCTGATAATTGTCAATTTTTTCAAAATTAAAATAACAACCCTCAAGGTTCTTGTATTCTGTAAACCCCTCGTTTTTTGCTTGATTGTAATTTCTTAAGCTATCCCATTTTTCAAAGTATCCAAGAAAAATACTTTTAATTTTAAACTCATCCAACTCCTCCGAAGTGGGATATGAATATATGCTGAGATCTTTTTTTGAAAAACCATAAATTTCAATTAAATCACTCACACGTAAACCAATTAAACCTCCAAATTCTTCCATCCATTTACGATCAAGCACATAATTGCTAAGAGATTTTTTTGGCCCTCCATATTCAATTTGCGGATTTTCTCCATAAAGTATTAGTGGTATTTTGTAATTAATTGCAAATCTAATCGGTGCAGTGAAAATTGAAACGTGTTCAGGCCAAGAAATATCTCCTATTAATTCCAAAGAAATTTTATTTAATCTTGATCTTATTTTTGGATCATTCGAAATTTCTACAGTATCAAATCCCAATTTTTTTAAGTTTTCTAAGTTTTTTCTACCTATCTCGGACAAATCACAAGTTGATGCTGTAACTAAAATTGGATGAAGACCTTTTGATTTAGCCCATAAGGCTTGATAGGTGCTATCTTTACCGCCAGATGAAGGGATCACACAATCCCAGCTCGAACTTTTACTTTTTGTTTCCTCAATAATATCGTTTAATTCTTTTTCTCTAGTAGACCAATTAATTTTTTGATTTTCTTCAAAACTTAAGCAAGCGTTGCATACGCCTCTCTCATTAAAGATCTGATCCGGCCTAGTATCAGGCATAATGCATTTTTTACAATAATTCATTTAAATTTCAATCCGTAAAAGTCTTTCGCATAACTTTTTTCTAACAGCTGTATCTTTTTGAATAATCTTTGATCAACATTTCTTTGAATAAAATTTATTTTTACTTGCCTTTTTTTTTCTAAAATTTTTATATCTTTTGGAAGATTAAGTTTTTTAAGTTTCATATTTGTTTGAGAACTAAATTTAGTTTTCATAAATTCGCTAATTTTTTTAAGATGCATAATTGGTTGGTTGATATAATCTTCATATTTAATTAAGAAAATATTTTTTTTATTTTTAGACTTTTTGTAATTCTTAATTGATTTATCTAATAAATCTAAAATAATTATCGAAATCTTATCCATCTCTTTAAGGTTAAGCCATTTTTTTGAATTCTGATAAACATACCAAGGGTAGATTTTGTTTTTATTATTAAATGTTAAGGTAAAATTATCATTTCCCAATTTTTCAACTATTTTTTTTTTTTTCCAAGAATATATAAGATCATAAGGATTTCTAAAAATTGCAATCATCTTATAATTGATTTTTAAATCATCAAAAGCATCCAAATTTGAAAGTATTTCGTGTGTCATGAAAGGAAAAAAGTTTTTGGTTTTTTTTAATTTTTGAAAAATTTTCTTACTATCATCACTTTGAAGAAGTCTTTTTCTGTAAATTTCAGGAAAACTAAAATTTTGTATACTTGATTTATCCTTTGTTCTAAAATTTGCATTTCTTCCTAAAAATTTGTTGTATGCAATTTCATTTAGAAATTTATCAAAAAAAGATTTTGCATATTCTTTTGATATTAAGTTTAGAGATACCCCCTCTACTATGTGCTCGAAAACATAATTCATTTCTATACTTTCGCTTCTTTTAAAGGAAGTAACTGCATCAATTATTGCATTCTTGCCTGCTCTATTTATTCCATCAATTAATAGTAAATTTTTAAATATCATTCTTAATTTTGTCTTTTAATATTTTTATCTTCTATGAGTGAAAGATTAAGTCTCAATGAGGAAACCCATTTTTTTATATTTTTCAAAAAATGAGAATTCAAAGAATTAGGCCCTAAAGTGTAAAAAAAATTTTTTTTATGAAACATTTAAATTTTATTTAAATAGAAAGATATTTTTTTACTTTGCTGCAAATATAATTGATTTGATTTGAAGATAAATCTGTAAACGATGGGAGGCTTATCCCTCTATTTGCAATTTTTTCACTTACTGGAAAAGATTTTTTATTTTTTAAGTATCTTTTATAAATTTTCATTGAACTTAATGTGTAAAAGATTGGTCTTGTCTCGACACCGTCAATTGCAAGTTTCTTGATTAATTCATCTCTAGATATAGGTGAATTTTTATTAATCAATATATTGTACAACCAAAAACTACTTTCAGCCCATTTTTCAATTTTTTGAAATTTTATATTGTTTAAAGATTTCAACTTACTATAAAATTTTTTATAATTAGATTTTCTTTTATGTAAAAATTTCTTAAAACTAGAAAGTTGAGCAACACCAATTGCAGCCTGTATGTTTGTCATTCTTAAATTAAAACCAACTTCTACATGATAATATTTTTTAGTTTTTGACATTCCATGATCTCTTAAAATTTTAGCCTTTTCATAATGGGATTTTTTTTTAAAAAGTATCATGCCACCTTCACCTGTTGTAATCATTTTGTTTCCAAAGAAACTGAATGCTCCTATATCTCCTAATGTATTTTTTTCATTTTTTTTATAAGTTGCACCTAGGGACTCGGCACAGTCAGCAATTAGAAAAATCTTTTTTTTATTACAAATCCTTTTTAATTCATCCATATCAGCTGAATGCCCATATAGATGAACAGCCATTATGGCTTTTGTTTTTTTTGTTATATTTTTTTTAACTTGTTCAATATCAATGGTCCAATTTTCAGAGTTTATATCCACAATAATTGGTGTAGCACCAGAGTGGATTATAGTATTGATGCTGGCAGCAAATGTGAGATTGGGCACTATAACTTCATCTCCTTTTTTTATTCCGAGAGATAAAATACCAAGTTGTAAAGCTGCGGTTCCGCTTGAAACGGCTAATGCATAATTAGTATTAAATCTTTTTTTAAAATTTTTTTCAAAAGTTTGGACGTACTTTCCCTGAGAAGAAATCCAATTAGTGTTTAAACAATCTAACACAAATTTTTTTTCTTTTTTGCCTAGCGACGGTACTGCAACTGGTATCTTATATTTCATTAAGTAAATTCCTAAATTTTGAATTATCAATATCTTTAAAAAAAAGACTATCTTTATTCTCATTATAACTAATAACTAGTTTATTCAATGGAAGGTTATAAACACTCTCTATTTTATTATAAATCTGCAACTCATTTTCAAATCTATTTAGCCAAAAAATACCTTCATTTTCAAAAACTTCCTCATCCGTTCCAAAATGTGCTCGTCTATTTTCTTTACCTAATAAAAGTTGATCTCGTGCTGAAATTATGCAAACTTTTTTATTTCTAGATGCCATTTCGTAACCTAACGTTGTATCTGTAAATACTGTAAGTTCTGCTTGCTCAAGAAATGAGAATTTCCTCGCATTTTCTTTATTGGAAATAAATATAAAATCTGCAAATTTTAGTTTATTTTTTAGGATTGATATAAAATAATCTTTTTCTCTTTTATTTCCCCATCTTAAATAAATTTGACATCTAATATTTAATTTCTCGCACAAATTTATTACATTCCTTACTACAACTTTTTCAATTTTATTAAAATTATTTCTGTGACTTACAATATTGTCTGAGTATTGAGATATATAATTTATATTTTTATTAAATTGTTTGAGTTTATTTATGGGACACATATTTGATTTAAAAGAACCGGCTCTGATATAATTTGCTTTTATAAATTTTGAAAACATAATTTCAGATCTTTTGTTTATTATGAAAAAATGATCACATTCTAAATTCATATTTAATAATTTTTCTTGATTTTCACGTATATTAATTTCAAAACTTCGATTGGATGAAAAACTAGAAAATCCATTTTGGACTGAAATAATTTTTATATTATTAAAATACCTCTTAATTTTATAAAATGATAATTTATTGTGATTAAAGGTAATTATTGCTTTAGGATTTGTATGTTTGATAAATGTTAAAACATATCTTGTAGAAAACTTTTCTGTTTTAAAAAAAAATAAAGACTTAAACAAAATATAGAGATTTATTTTTTCAAATCTTGTATATAAAATTTCAAATGAATTTTCTTTTAAATAGATGTTTAAGAAAGAAGAAATATTGTCATATAATAAAAAATCTTTTTGAAGTGGCTTATTAATTTCTATTTTAGTATTTAACTTCAGTATCGAAATTATTAGTTTAATCATTAATGATTTTTGATTTAAATTATATTGTTTTTAACTTACAGGAAATTTTTTTACCCAATCATTGCCCTTCAAGGTCCAAAGATTTTTGTTTCGCCAACTATCTGCTATATCCCAAAATTCTTTTTCATTTAATCCTGTAAATTCCAAAAACTCTTCAAAATATCGATTTGGAAATTCGTTATCATATTTATGCACTAGAGCAACCGCCTCTTCACGAGTAATGTATCCTTCTCTAACTTCTCTGGCTGCGTTTGAAGTACAACGACCATGAGCAAATTTTAAAAGAGAAAACCAATGATGGAAGGTGTCTAATTTATCATCAATAGATGAATATTTTGTATATGTTCCCTCAGTTCTTCTTTCATTCGGAGTGAAACCAGTATTTTTTGATGCATAGTAATAATTACTATGATTAGACCAATTCCTAAAATATCCATAAAAATATGAATCACAGAGTTTTCCTTTAGTGCCCGATGCATCTGGTGGATAAAAAAATGCTAAATCTCTTTTTGTAAAACCTTTTTGAAGCCAAAAATCTAAGCTATAATTTGAAAAATAAACGTTTTGAAATTCCTGAAGTGTCAAAAGTTTCTTATCCCAGCTTTCTTGTTTTCCCCCATATTCGGCTTCGGCATTTTCGCCTCTGAAAATAAGTCTTATTCCATAATTTAATGCGATTGTAACAGGAAATAAAACTTGGCCGTAAATAAATCCTTGAAACGGATCACCCATTTCAATAAGAGCCTCTCTAGTCATTTTTTTTTTTATATCTCCTCGTGGCATGCCCATTATTATGTCGAATCCACTGTCATTAAAAGCATTTAAGTTTTTCAACCCGATATCTGTATATTTTAACGGAGACCAAGTTACTGATATTGGGTTCATTCCATATTTAGTTTTAAGTTCATGAGCGACATATGCAGAGTCTTTTCCACCTGAAGAAGGTACCACGCAGTCATACGATGAGTCTTTTGATCTAAATTTATCAAGGAGTTTTAAAAGTTCATTTTCACGTTCTTTCCAATTAATTTTTTTTTTATACTCAAAATAATTGCAAGCTGTACACACGCCGTTCTTGTCAAAAACTATTCTGGGTCTTTGATTGGAAATCACACATTTTTTACAAAATATTACTTTTTTTGGGAGTGAATAAATTTTTGATAAGTCTTTTGGTTTTATCATAAAGTCCTATTTTGTTTTAATTAAATAACAAGAAATTATCTAATATTTATAATTTTTAGAGACAATATTTTTTATTTTTTTTCCAGCAATATATGAACTTATGTTATGTAATGCTAGTTCTATTCTTCTTGAATTATTGGTAGTTATACCGCCTAAATGGTTTGATATTATAAAATTCAAGTTTTTATTATAAATGATCTGATGGCCCATTTTAAATGAACCTGTATTTTCAATAGCAACCCCGAAAAATTTTTTCTTTTTCAAGAATAGTTTTAAATCTTGCAAATTTATGACTTTGTCTCTTGATATACTTATAAAAATTACTTTATATTTCATTTTGCTAAATATTTTCTTGTTAAAAAAATTAATTGTATCTTTAGTTTGTGGCAATGAATTAATAATAATATCAAATCTTTTCAAATCTTTTTGTACTGTTTTTAACGAAAAATTTTTTTTTATAAAAAATTTTCTTTTTTTTGTTCTAGCTACTGAACTTATTTCAGCGCCAAAATAATATAATTTTTTCGCTATTTCTTCTCCTATTCCACCAAGACCTACGACCAATATTTTTTTATCTTTTATTTCAGTGGGTCTTAATGCGTATTTTTTACTATTTAGCTGATCAAATAATCCTCTTGTTAATGATAATAATAGCGATAAACAGTGCTCAGATACATTAGGCGCTTGTATTTTTTTCCCCGCAGAAAATTTAAAATTATATTTACTTAAATATGGTTCACACTCGTCTACACCAGCTCTCGAGAGATGAAGCCATTCTAGTTTTTTAAAGGATGAAAAACCTTTAGTTAAAAAATACGATAATCTTTTTTTTAGTGGATATTCATATATTATTACGAGAGCATTGATTTTTAAAGATTTTCTATTAAATAAATTTGAGTCTTGAATTTTCAAAAATTCAAATTTTTTAAATTTTTTATCTAGAAAATTTTTTAATTTTTTATTTAAACCGACTATGCCAATTTTTTTTTTCATAAATAAATTTTATTTAAGATTTTTTAAAATATTTTTTAACAATTTTAGTCCATTTTTGCCACTTTTTTCAGGATGGAATTGACAGCCTAAAATATTTTCTGAGTGAATAATGGCTGGAATAGAAAGATCGTAGTAATTTGAATACCCTAATAAATTTTTTTTATCATCTAATTGAGCCATATATGAATGAATAAAATAAAAACTTTTGTCATATAAATCTTTTTGTACGATCGCTACCTCACTTTCTTTTAAAAATTTTATTTTATTCCAACTGATTTGGGGAACCTTGATTTCTTTTTTTTTACTCAATTTTTTTAAAGATATTACCTTTCCAGGAATAAAATCTAGTCCGTTGTGTTCTCCCATTTCGAAACTTTTAGTTAAAAACAATTGCATACCAAGGCAGATACCTAGTATTGGTTTATTGTCCATTAAAGCAAATTTTTTTAGAGGTTCAATAAAATTTTTACTCATTAGAAGATTCATCGCATTTTCGAAAGCTCCTACTCCAGGCAAAATAATAAAATTAGCTTTTTCTATCTCCTCTTTTTCAGAGATGATTTTTGAGTTATACCCGACTTCCTCTATTGCTCTTTTTATACTTAATAAATTTCCACATCCGTAATTTAAAATTGATATTGTTTTCATTGATTGAAATCTCTAAGATTTAAGCCTAGATCGAGGCCTGTTTTTCTTATTTGTCTTAAATTAATTTTATTGTAATGTATCGCGTCTGCTACTGCAATTGCGTCAACTTTTGAATCGATAAAACCTGCTTTAACATCTTTAAGATCTCCAAATCCACCACTAGCAATCACAGGTACTGATGTATTTTTAGTTATAGTACTAAGTAGTTCTGTATCAAATCCCCTTCCTGTTCCCTCCTGATCAATTGACGTTATTAAAATCTCCCCACAACCTTGGTCTGTAGCTTCTTTTACCCAATTTTTAACGCTTATGTTAGTTTGTTCTCTACCAGACTCGATATACACCTCCCAATCATTGATTTTTCTTTTTGCTTCAATAGAAATCACGACTGCTTGGGAACCAAACCTTTTTGCTAAAATATTTATTAAGCTTGAATTTTTTACTGCAGCTGTATTTATTGCTATTTTATCGGCGCCAGAGTCAAAAATTTTTAATGCATCATCGATAGATCTAATTCCTCCGCCTACTGTGATAGGTATAAAAACATTGTTTGAAACTTTTTTAATTATATCATGAAGACTATTACGGTTGTATAAACTTGCCACTAAGTCCATAAAGATCAATTCATCCGCTCCATCTTTATAATATTTTTTAGCGAACTTATTGGGATCTCCTATAACTCTTAATCCTTCAAGATTTATACTTTTAATTAAATTGGTATTTTTGATATCAAGTCTCGCTATTATTCTCATAATAATTTTCCGCTTGTTTAAAATCTCTTATACGATCAATGTCTACCGATTTTTTTTTTGACATCTTAAAAAATATTTTTTTTTCATTTGAAAATTTTTTTTCTTTTAGGAATTTATCAATTCTATTTATATAAATTGCTCCATTATATTTTTTGTTTTCTCTATTAATTGATACAAGAAAATTTTTTTTTTTACTTATTATTAAGTTAATTGATCTATCAATGTCAAAATTAGTTCTTAGTGGTGAAGTTGGTTGCAATAAAATAAAGTAATCAAATTTTTTATTTTTTCTTAAAACATCTAAGATTACTTCTTCTGAAGAAGTTTTATCCTTTGATATTTTTTTGCTTCTTAATAAGTTTGATCTGTATCCATATTTTTTTGCGTAATTTAAAATTCGTTTACTTTCTGTTGAAATAAAAATTTTATCAATATACTTTGAGTTTTTTGCTGCAATGTAAGACCACACAAAAAGTGGTCTGCCTTTAAATAATTTAATATTTTTATATTTAAGTCTTTTGCTTCCTAATCTTGCCGGAATAATTGCCAGTATTGATTTGCTAGATATCATTAAAACAAATTAAATAGAGATATCTTTAAATTTTCCCCAATTTCCGAGATCTTGCCACTCGGTATCTTGGATTGGGAAAACACCAACTTTATATTTTTTTTTTATACATCGTTCTATTAATGTATTCATTCCTAAATTTTCATTTTTTTTAATTAATTTAATTATAGTAGAATTCATTAAGTAGAATCCAGTATTCGCCAAGAATGTTGTTTTTGGTTTTTCATTAATATTAATAAGGTTTCCTTTTTTATTTACTTCACACGAACCGTAATTAAAAATTTCAGTTTTTTTAGTTACAACCACTGTTAAATCATATTTATTTTCTAAATGATAATTTACTAAAGAATTATAATCACATCTTATTAACGAGTCACAATTTACAACAAAAAAATTATTATTTTTTTTTACATTTAATTTTTTCAATGATCCAGCCGTGCCTAAGGGTGTTTTTTCGTGAATAAATTTTATTTTTGTTTTTAATTTCTCACTTGAAAAATAGGCCTCCATTAATTTACTTTTGTAATTTAACGTAAGTATAAATGAATTAAAAAAATAATTTTTAAATTGCTCAATTATATGCTCTATCATTGATTTCCCATTATATGGTATTAAAGGTTTAGGTATTATCGCAGTGTGTGGTAGCAATCTTTTTCCCTCTCCTCCAGCCATTATTACAACGGGTATTTCTTTATCAAAAATTTTTGATTTAAATTTAAAATCTTTACCTAGTTTATTTAAATTTTTTGAAAAAACATCGACTAATTGTTTTTTTCGATTAACGATTGGTATTATTTTATAATTTTTAAAAATATTTTTTGGTATATTTTTTTTAATATTTTCACCTATCTTCTTTTTTATGTAAAATGGTCTTTTATAGTAAATCTTTTTTATTGATTGTGAAAAATTAATTCCATTTATCAATGATCTTCTTACATCTCCGTCAGTTAATGTGCCGAGTAATTTTCCTTTAGCACTTAATACAATTAAGCATTTATCTTGATTTTTATTCAATTTGTTTAGAGCTTTTTGAATATTTGAATCTTCACCTATTACATAAGAATTAAATTTTTTATCAATCATTTATATGAACTTCTTTAATAATAATTTTTTTGTGTCGTACTTGCGAGTAATAAAATTACAAATTTTTTTTATATCTAAATTACTTTCATAGGGATTTTTAAGTTTTTTTAAAGATAACTCAAATCTTTTCGAACATGCTTTATTTAAAGCATTAAAAATATCTTTTTTTGAAAAGCTGGTATTAATGATGTTTTTTGGTTTAATTTTACCTTCTTGTCTTATTCCTAAATTTATTACTGGCAATTTAAAACTTGCTGCTTCAACAATTCCGCTAGAAGAGTTCCCTATCATTGCACAGCAATATCTTAATAAATTTGAATATAATAATTTTGATGAAAATTTTACTAATTTAAAATTTTTATTCGTCGCACAAATTTTTTTAAACTTATCAATGATTTCTTGGTGGCCTAGATCTGAATTTGGATATGTAAATATAGCCTGTAAATTTGTTTTTTTTATTACCACCAAAAGGTTTTCAATTTGATTAGTCAATTTAATTTTTTCTCTTGAAGTTGGATGTAATGTCACTAGTAAAGTTTTATGTCGAAAGTTTAGGTTAACCATTTTACTTAAGTTTTTAATTGATAATTTTTTTTGGTTTTTTAATGTTTTTAAATCAGGCATTCCAATTGTTTTTACTCTCCATTCTTCCTCTCCCATCTTTTTAATTCTGTCCGAATAGGATTTGTGAGCTGTGAGATGAAGGTGGGACATCTTAGTTATTGAATGTCTAATAAGTTCATCAATAGCTCCAATTGTAACCGCACCGCCAAAGATATGAACAACAGGAACATTATTGGGTATTGAAGCAATAACCGGTGCCAACATTTCAAATCTATCACCTAAGACTAAAACAATATCTGGTTTCCTTAAATGCAATATTTTTGAAAAAAAATTCAATTCATCTGACAATTTTTTTATCATAGAACTAGAATTGTCTTTTAAAATTTTTAAATGCGCTCTTCTTTCAATTTTAAATTCTTTCACAAAATTATGGTAAGTTTTTCCAAATAAGTCCATATAGTGTAAATGTGATGCAACTAATCTTAGTTCAATATTTTGTTGATTGTTGAGATATTTTAAAATTGGGCTATATCTATATATGTCTGATCTACCAACGGAATAAGCTAATATTTTTTTCATATTTATAAGTGTAAGTTTGGGCTACTTGGCAGATTAAGTGTTCTTTCAAAAATATTTTTACTATTTGTAAGGTTGTCTGATGGACAATCTTTAAATATCTTTAACGACTTTAAAGGTCTCCAAGTATATCTAAGTCCTATTTTCTTCTTTTTTAATTCTAATTTAAATTTTTCTTTTATATTTTTATTTGCAAATAAAATAGTAATTAACCAGTAGTTTGTTTTAGAATTTTTTGGCTCTTTTATTACCTTTATATCTTTAGTGTTTTTAAAAATATCATCATATGATCTAAAAATTTTTCTTTTTGCTATCAAAATTTTTCTTAAATTTTCAAGCTGAGCGCAACCAACTGCTGCCGCTAAATTTATCATTCTATAGTTAAAACCTATTTTATCGTGGTAATGGTCAAATTTTATTTTAAGTTTTGCATGTGTTGATAAATGTTTAAGTTGATTT
>MDSV01188946.1_pt1 | contig 30535 bp, 17 predicted proteins | sample 810851 | NCBI WGS metagenome assembly MDSV01 (sample SAMN05326640, study PRJNA326480) | marine metagenome | isolation source: seawater | place: Atlantic Ocean: North East | collected 2012 | reverse complement strand
CCAAGGCTACGCGCGGGTTCGGGGGGGGGCGGGGAGGTCAGAGAAGGGTCCGGCGAGGTACGCTCGGCGCGTCCGACGCTATCGCGCGGAACGTTCGGTCACCACGAGCGCGCGCGCCGCGACCCTCCGCGTCTTCGACGCCGGAGCCTCCGTGCCATCGGCGCGTCGTGAAGCGAACCGTTTGTGTACGACAGTCAACTTTTTCGGTGCCGAGTCCACCGGATCTCTCGGTGGGTGCGTACCCTCGCGGTCATCCCCTGAGAGCGCCTGCATCTCCGCGCGTCGCCTCGCGACGTCCGCGCCCGGCGTGTCGGCGCCGGTCGCCCCAACCTCCGCCATGGTCGACCACCTCGCGGCGCCGCGCGAGCGCGTCTCGATGAAGGCTGGCAACAACCGCCCGTTTTTATGGGTACGGGAGTAAAAAAAAAATGGCTGGACCTTTCCCAGAGTTGCAGTGTCATCCTTGCGCTGAGAGTTTTTCGAGAGAGATCTCGGGTCAGTAACCGATCAGTCATGGCTTGATGCTAACGTTCGTTAGCTGCGTAAGTATGGACTTACCAGGGGCCATGCTAATCTTCTCTGTATCGTTCCAATTTTAACAGATGTCCACCGAAGTGGACAAGAAAAAAATCGCTTCGGACTCGTTCATATCCTCATCTTTATCATGCTCCATCTCGACGTACGGGTCGGGAAATTTCGAGATTTCGAGTCCACGTCTAGTGGTTTCATGACGTTTGGCATAACGAGCGGCGAGGCGCTCGTCACAGTGAGCGCCGCGCATGGCCGCGCATGGCCGCATGGCCGCGCGAGACTCTATGTCCAACGACGAGGCTCCCTCTATGTCCAACGACGAGGCTCTGCGTCGTGTTGAACACGGAGGGACCGTCTTGATCATGGACGTGCCTCCCGGGACCGAGTTCGGGATCGACTGCACCCTGTTCGAGGTTGGCGAGAAGTTCCGGGGCGTCAAGATGGTCCCTCCCGGACTCCACCTCGTGTTGCTGGGCGCCGCCGGGAACGACGTGACCCGCGTCGCGGAATTCGTGCGCGTCGCGCCGGCGGACGTGCACGTGCGGAGGTGGGACCCACACATCGAGACCTTCGCGCGCGGCACGGGGCACGACCCCGAACAGACGGCGCGGCTGCAGATGGGCGCCCGGCGACACGACTTTGACTCCGCCACCGGCGCGTACCCCGTGCAGTCTGCGGAGGTGTGGCACAGGCTCACGTCGCACGTCACGGACCGCGTGCTGGCGCGATGCGGCGTGCCGCTCGGGACGCGCGTCGCGCCCGGAGACCCGGACCAGCCCCTCGAGGCGTGCGTGCGCGGCGGGCCGGAGCAAAAAGCGGCGGCGCGGGAACGCGCGGCGCGGGAACAACGCGCGGAGACGACGACGACGAACGACGACGAACTCCCGGTGGCGCCCTCGTTCGGCGACGCCGCGAGTCGCGCGCCCGCCGGCGCGTCCCCCGAAGAGATCACCGCGCTGGGCCACGACCCGGAGGCGCGCCTGCGACGCGCCGTGGACGCGTCGCGCGGCGCGACGAACGGATGGCGCGACTTCCTGGGTTCCAATCAGACGGCGTTCGTGCTGTTCTTGTTGCTCGGCTCGGAACCGGCGTTGGCGCACTGGAAAGCCACCACGGCTCTGATGTGCGACGCCGCGGTGTCGTGCGCGGCGGCGTTCGCGCCGCTCTACGAGGCGTTCACCGCGTCCTTCGCCGCCCAGCTCGACCGAGCCGCGGAGACGCTCTTCGAGGACGAGGACCTCTCCGAGTTTTCGGGCGACGCCGCGCGACGGGGCGGGCACAACTTCCTGCGCGCCGCGCTCGTCGCGTTGACCGGCGGATTGAGAGAGGCGCTGCATGGACCGAAAGGGGACGAAACCGACGACCCCGCCGTCGCGGAGACGCGACGGCAGGGGCGGCTGCTGGAAAGATGGGCGCTCGCGAAGTTCGGCGTGGATGTCGCGGCGGAGCGCGAAGACGCGCTTGACAAAAAAAGCCAAAGTTTCCCGTTTGACGCGTCGGATGAGGACGCGCCCGTCGTCGTGGAGTTGTCGGAGGGGACGTACGCGCGCGTGGACGACACGGAGACGGAGTCGGACGCGGTGCCGATGGCCGACATGACGTCGGAATCGGGCGCGACGACGAGCCGCATGGGGTGGATGGTCCAGTGATCCGTCTCGCGGTGACGAGTAGGTAGCCAAGTAGACGATAGCCGCGCGCATAGTCTACGTACTGTAGACGAGCGTTTTCGCGAAACCAGGAAAACGAAAACGACACGACGATGCGTCCAGGTTTCGACTCGCGCGCGGTGTCACACGCGCGCCGCACGCGCGCGGGTGTGTTCAAGTCGCGTCGCCGAAGCGCGCGACGCGTCCTCTCGCGACATGCGTGTCGCGCAGGTTGCCGTCCTGGTGCGTCCCGCTGACCTCGCGACCGCCGCCACGCTTCCGCGCTCCACCCAAACCCTCGTTCGTCGGCAACCCTGAACCCGCGCCGCGCGCCACGTCCGTCCTCCTCGCTGACCGTCCCGCCCACGACCTCCGCTGACCACACGCAGGGCGCGCTCATCGCGTACGCGTACGCTAACGCGTTGTCCTTGACCCCCGCCGCGTTCGCGCTGTGGGTCCCCGTGGCGTACTACGTGGTGTTCAGCTACATGGACGGCACCGAGTACGAGCTCGGGAAGCCGTGGGAGCGGTTCCAGCGGTGGCGCCGTCTGCACGTCATCATCGGCACCGGCGAGCGCTCGTGGTTCAAGCCGAGGATCGTGTACGATGACGAGGAGGCGCTGAAAGCGGCGGAGACGAGAGGTTTGAAACCGGACGCCGAAGGCGGCGAGCGGTCCATCTTCGCGTGTTTCCCGCACGGCGTGGTTTCGTTCCACCACGGCGTCTTGATGACGGACTGCGCGGGCTTCATGTCCAAATTTCCGACATTCGTCACCGAGCGGCGCGACCTGGTGGCGTCCATCACGCTGGCCGTCCCCGGGTACAGAGAGCTGTTGATGTGGCTCGGGTGCGTCGACGCGGGGAAGCGCACCGCGAAGAAGTGTCTGAAGGCGAACAAGCACCTGTACGTGTTGCCCGGGGGCGAGGCGGAGCAGATGCTGACGCGGCGGGGCGCGCATCGCGTGTTCCTCAATCGCCGGAAAGGCTTCGTGAAGCTCGCCATCGAGCACGGGAGCGCTCTCGTTCCGGTGTACGCGTTCGGGGAGACGGACATGTACCACACCACGGATTTTTTGATGCGCCCGAGGAAAGCGCTGATGAAGCACCTGAGGATTGCGATCCCCCTGTTCTGGGGCGCGTGGGGATCGCCGGTGCCGAAACCGGGAACGCTCGCCGTGGTCGTGGGGACGCCGATGCGGGTGCGGAAAGTCGAGCCCGAGGCGATCACGCGCGACCTGGTGGACAAAACACACGCGGAATTCGTCGACGCGCTGAAATCCCTGTTCGACAAGCACAAGAAGGCGTGCGGGTACCCGGACGCGGAGCTGGAGGTGTTCTGAGAAGACTTCTCTCGGCTGTATGAGTAGCTACCTTTTTCGTGGTTGATTGAGAAAAACTAACATCTGAGTCTCATTCACCGAAACCACGACCGACGCGATTCACCGCGCACTCCCGCGACGCGCTTGTGACACGCAGACGCCGACCGCCGCGCCATTCGGGCCCGCGGCGCGGATGTCGGCGCATTTCGCGCTCGCCGCGCCCACCGCGGGGCACCGCGCCGTGTGTCCCCTCCGCGCGCGCCGCGTCGGCCGCGGGGAGCTTCGCCTTGACGATTGGAGCGCGAACCGACGTGTGCGCCCTCGCGCGGCGCGCGGCGACGCGCCGTTCGGCGACCACGACGACGCGTGCGTCGATTCGGAAGAGCCGTACGAGGTGACCATCGAGTCACTCCTCGAGGCGGAGGCTGCCTTCCCCCCGCACAAGCGCGCGCGGCGGTGGCTCGAGTGTCTCTCCGCGTGCGGTTGGGTGCAGGGCGGGGCGGATTCGTCTCGAGTGGCGATCGGCGCCTCCCCCACATCCGGCGCGGGACTGTTTGCGCGCATCGACATCAAACGACGCACGACGCTGGGAAACTACCCCGGCGTGCGCCGCAGCCTGGCAGACTACTGCGCCAAGGCGGACCGCACGAACGGGCGCAGCCTGGCGTACGGGCTGATGTGCCGCGACGGGTGGGTGCTCGACCCGACGGACGCCGACGGCTTCGTGTCTGTGCGCGGCTTCGCGAAGCACCCGAACGACGTCGGCGGCGAGCGAGGCGCGTACGAGGACGTCGCGCCGAACGACGCTTCGAACGTTTCGCGGGAATTAAACGCGCTCGGCGAACGGCGCGTCGTCCCGCCGACGGTCTCCCTCGTGCCGCGCGAATGGCTCTTCGCACGCGCGGCCCGCTTCGGGCTCGTCGCGGACGCGACGTTCTGCCTGGCGAACGAGCCCGACGGCGGCGACGACGCGGCGGGGGATCTGGCGCGCGAGCGCCGCGCCAACATCGCCGTGCGCGAGGGCGAGACGGGCGTGCAGGCGGTGTACACGCTGCGCGACGTGCGTGCGGGCGAGGAGCTGCTCTGGGACTACGGGGGCAGCTACGACAGGTCGCACTACCGGAGAGGGGAGGCGGAGGAGTGCGTCGATGCGCGTCGATGATTCGCGGCGAGTCAGTCGCGAACGGTACTAGTCTGTCACGGTTGTATCCGGTAGCGCCCGAAAACGTTTCACGAGCGCTCGACACACCGTCGCGCCGGCGACCGGGGGGGGGCCCGCTCGCTGCTCTGTCGTAGTCAGTGGAGTCGTCCTGAGACTGGCGTTCGCGCGCCAAAAACCACAACAGAAACCCTGTCGCGCGCCGATCCACGGCGCCAGACATCCGCGCGCGTCCCTTCTCGACGCACGCGGAGCGCTTCACTCACCAGCGCGGGGGCGGGCGTGAGTGGTGCGGTAGCGCGCTCGCACATCTCGAGCGGCGACCGGCGGGGAGCGCGCGATCTGGCGGCGGGCGGCGGGGGAAAACGGGGGCGCGATCGCGCTTGTGAAACCATGGGGGGCGGATTCACCCTCGAGCCCCACCGCGGGTGCGCGCCATGGGCGGCTGTCGTGCGCCTGACGCCCGCGATGCTCGCGTGCCTGGAAGGCCAGCCGGGGCGCGCGGCGATCACGCTGAACGCCACCGGTGACGCGACGCTTCGCGTCGGGGACAACTCCTTCGCGTTCGCCTCCATCCCCGAGGACGTGCCCGGCGACCTGGTTCGCGGCGGGCTCGAGTCCGAGTCCCGCGCCTTGCGCGTCGCGGGGTCGCTGCGGTGCCGCCTGCAGCCGAAGCGCGCGCTCTCGGGGACGGACGGGCTCGCCGCGCGCGTCAAGCGCAGGGTGGAGGAGGAGGCGGGCGAACGGCGCGCGAGGCGGACCATGGCGACGGAATTCGTCGCGCCGCCCGCGGACGCGTCGCGGCGGCGCGCCGCGCGGCGACGTTTTGAAAAAGGGGAACCGCCCTCCCTCCGGGGGAGGGAACCGGTCGAACCGCGCTCTCACGGAGCGACGGTGACGAACGAGACGGAACAGAAAAAGGCGCGCGCGCGAGAAGCTTCGTCGCGTGGCCGTGACGATGACGCGACCGCGACCGCGACCGCGAAATTAGTCTCCGGGAGACTAATTAGTCACAAAAGGCCCGTGGCGGCGCCTCCCGCGCGCGTCTCCGAGCGCCTGGCGCAGCTCGCCGGGTCCGCCGCCAAAGCCGCCAGCGGGCGCGCGGCGAACCAGCTGCGCGCCGCCGCGCTGGCGGTCCTCGCCTCGCGGCCGCTGACGTTCTCGGCGGTGCACGCCGCTGTCTCCTCTGGTTTAAAGACAGCGGGGCTCGCCGCGCCCCACCGCGCCGCGTTCGAGGAGGCGGTGAAGAAGCTGGCGACGTTCCGCGCGCCGGGGAAGTACCACTTGTCAGAAGCGGCGCGGGCGGAGGGCGCCGAGCTGCTCGCCGCCGCCGAGCGCGACGTCCCGGACCAGGTCACCACGCCGCCGCTGCGCTTCCCCGAGCCGCGAGAGCCTCACCACTCCGCCGGCGCCCGCCCGCCCCTGGTCGTGGACGAGGACCTCGCCGCGGGCCTGACGGACGACGACGAGGCGCTCGCGACTCGGGGACCGGCGGCGCGCGCGGCGGGGGACGCGGCGAAGGACGGCGAGTGGGAACGCGCCGCGGAGACGTGCGTCGAGCGCATGCGAGGCGTCTGCGAAGAAACCCGCGTCGGCGTCTCGGGTGTCGGCTCGTCTGTTCGTTCCAGATGGAGCTTCGCCTCCGACGCCGCGTTCCGCGAGGCTCGACGCGTGTACCGGGAGCTCTACCCGACGTACGCGGCGATGCACGCGGCGCTCGAGTCCAACGCCGCCGAGTTCGCCGGCGCGTCGCGCGAAGCCCGGAGGGCGTTCGGCGAGCGGCGCGGTGCGAGGTACGGCGCCATGGCTGAGGCGTTTGACGCGCTGGAACACGAGCTGGCGGAGGTGAAACGCGCGGTCGCGGCGTACGCGGAGCGCGGACGATAGACGCGATACGGACGCGCGAGGCTTTGTAGATTAATAGCGTTCGAAAGGGAGTCGTGAAGTCCGAAGGCGTGATTCTTCTTTTCGCCGTCGCGGCGGGTGTTTCGCGCGCGGACGACCCTTTCATTACCGATTTCACTCGCGCTCCCTCGTCGCGTGGGCGCGCGGCTTTTCGTGTGTGTTGAAACATCAAGACCTAAAGACCTATACATACCCATATGGTATTCACGTTTCGCGTGTGTCGAGGCGACACGCGCGCGACTCTTTAGTTGCGCATCACCGCGTTGGAGCTGCCCTTGATCCCGGTGTGCTTCATCCCGAGCTCGGGGCCGAAGCTCACCGTGGACGCCATGCGCCCCTCGCCCCAGCCCGAGTTGCGCTGGTACTCGAACACCTTCTTCTTGACGATACCCCTCGCAGCGAGCTCCTGCTTCTTGAGCTCGGCCTCCTTCCGGAGCCACACCTCCACCGTCGCGAGCAGCGCGCCGGGCTCGCGGTCCTGCAGGCCCTCAATCTCCTCCATGGGCTTGCAGAAGCGGAGCTGCCCGCCGGCCACGAACGCGACGTGCGTGGCGAACTGCTCGAGCCCGTCGAAGATGTGCGTCGCGTACACGATAGTCACCTGGCGCTCCTCGCACTCCTGGCGCAAGAACGCCATCAGGTCGGAGCGGCCTAGCACGTCCAGATCGACGGTGATCTCGTCCAAAAGCAGCACCGAGTACGGAACCATGAGACCGTACGCCAGCTGCACGCGCCTGCGTTGGCCGTCCGAAACCTGGTGCATGCGCCACTCGGGGTTGATGTCCAGCACCTCGATGATGCGCTTCTTCCTCGCGGGATCGACGTTGGGAATGCTGTCCAGCATCTTCTTCGCGGGGAAGTCACCCGCGAGGGTCACGCCGTACCCGGCGAACGCGACGTCGCGCTGCCAGTTGCCGCCGATGTACGAAAGCTGGCCGGAGGTTGTGAGGCCGGTGTCGTAAAACGCCTCGCGGCCGTGGATCAGCACCTTGTCCTTGGGGACCATGTGCTTGCCGCCCAGGATCTTGAGCAGCGTGGTCTTGCCCGCGCCGTTCGCGCCGAGCAGCAAACAGCACGAGCCGGGCTTGAGCTTAAGGTCCATGCCCTTGATGAGCGGCTCGCTGCCGACGATGGGCGAGCCGTCGATGCCGGGGTAGGACCAGTCCAGGTTGTTCACGTTCACGCCCCACTCCGAGGGCGGCGCGGTCGTCGCGACGGGGGCATCGGTGGAGGAGACCCCCACCTTGCCGACGGGCGCCGTGTCGGTGGTCACGGTCACCTCCGAGGCGCCCGCGGTCTCGAGCTCAGCCTTGCGTTTGGCGAGCGCGGCGAAAGGGCCGGCGGTCTCCATCACGGACGCGGAGACGTCGACGCCGCCGCCCGCCTCGCTCTTCCAGCCCGACACTGAGACGGGAACCGGCATGATGAGTGGGAAGTAGGATCGACGAGCGCGTGTTGATGCGCGTGCGTCGGGTTGTGGCGGGGGAAGGGGCGCGCGCGCGCTTACGTCGATTCGCGAAAAGGCAGAAAAAGGCGATCAATGGCGTCCGTTCGTCGCATCGACCATCGACGTGGCATGTTCTTTGTGGACGCGAGTCGCTCTGGTCTGTGAACCCCGAATTCCCTCAAAGAAAAGGAACGCTTTTCACTTTTTCGCGCCGTGCCACTTTTTTTCTCGCGGTTCCAAGAAAGCAGCTTCACCGAAAGCCGCACCGAAGCGCCACACTCGCGCGGGGTCCGTGCGTTCGGGGCTGCGCGCGTCTCGCGGAGCGGCTCGCCGATCGCCGGAAACGCCGCGATGTCGCCTACGCGTCGGCTGACGCGGGGCGTGTACGTCGGGGACGTCACGGCGCTCTGCGCGCTTCCGCCGACGGGAGACGATGCCGTTGCCGCCGACACCGCGTCCGATGGCGCGAGACCCCGCGCGCACGACACCCTGCTGGCGGGAACGGGCGCCAGCCTGAAGTGGTACGATCCCTTCACAGCCGGCGGGGACGTCCCTTTGCTGTCCACGACGGTATTCCCGTCCGCGCGCGTGCACGGCATCCATCCCTCCCCCGAGCTGGACGCGTTCGTGGCGGGCGCGTCCGGCGCGAGCGGCGGGCGCGCCATCCTCGTCTGGGGCGAACGCAGGGTCTCGGTGGTGACGCTCAGCGCGGGTGCGGGCGTCGCGCCCGACGCGCGCACGCTTCGCGTGACGCGCGCGCTTCTCCCGCTCGGGCACTGGGTGCACGACGCGCGCCCGATGCTTCCGGACGCCCGCGTCGCCGAGACCACCGTCGCGGTGGGCCTCGCGGACAACGCCGTCGAGCAGTGGTCCCTGGGCGGCGCGGACGCCTCCGCCTCGGCGGCGTCCTCGCCCCCCGCGTTGCTGCGCCGCGTGGAGTGCTCGCGCCGCTCGATGCTGTACTCGCTCGCGCTGCGCGGGAGCCGCATGGCGGACCTGCGCGTCGCGGGAGGCACCATCTTCAACGAGGTCCAGCTGTGGGCCCCGGACGGACCCTCGGTCGCGGCGCCGGCGCGTTCCGTAAACTCGTCGGAGGCGCGGACGGACGACGGCGACGAGTTCCGCCGGCCCGCGCCTTTCGCGATTCTCCGCGGGCACGAGGGGAGCATCATGCGCGTCTCCTGGTCCCGGGATGGGACGCGCGTTTTCTCCACCTCGGACGATCGCACGGCGAGGACGTGGCGGGTCGCGGACCGGGCCCCCGATGACGAGGCGCCGGCGACGGAGGCGGAGGATACAGCGTCGGCGACGAAAAAGCGCGCGCGCGGCGGCGCCGTCTTGTACGGGCACGGCGGCCGCGTCTGGGATTGCCAGCCGGTGCGCGCCGGGTCGCGCCACTTACTGGTCACCGCGGGCGAGGACTGCGCGGTGCGGCTGTGGGAGGACACGGGCCGACACGAGACTGGCGGCGAGGAGACGCGGCGAGACAAAAAAGCCGTCGGACGCGAAGGCGCGGAGGAGCCTAAACCCGTGGCGACGCTCCGCGGGCACAGGGGCCGCGGCGTGTGGCGGTGCGCGACGGTTCGGAACCCGCGCGGTTCAGAGACCCTGGTCACCGCCGGTGCGGACGCCAGCATCAAGCTCTGGGACCTCTCCGAGTACGAGGCGGGGCCGTCCGGGAAAGGCGCGATCGACACGTTCGCGGGCGCCGCGACGCCGCCGGCAGAGGCGGAGGCGTCCGGAACGGACGGAAGCGACGTCCCGCGCGCGGTGTGCCTCGCCGCTTCCGGCGCGGTGTTCGTGGGGACCGAGCGCGGCGCCGTGCACGAAGCGCGCCGTCCGCGTGGTGATGAGAAAAGCGTTTCGGAGATGAACGCGAACAACGGCCACGGCGGCCGAAGCGGCGAAAGCGGTTGGGTGTGGCGCGCGAACCTGTTCGCGGAACCCTCGGGAGGGTCGATCGTCTCCGTCGCGGTGGTGGATGTGCCGCGCCGCGATAAAAAAAGACGCTCGGCGGACGAGAAACGAAAAACGCCGTCGCGCGACGTCGCGCCCGTCTGGCTCGCCGTCGGCGACGCGCTCGGACGCGTGACGGTGCTCTCCGTCGCGGACGGCGCGGCGACGGCGACGAGGATGTGGTCCGCGCAGGCGTCTCCGCCGCGCAGGCTCCTGGACGTCCTGGTCGGCCACGGCGGGGACATCTTCGCGGCGGTCGTCGGCGGCGCTGCGGCGCTGTGGCGGTGCGAGACGGATCACGAGGGGGAGGACGGAAATAAGCCACCCACGTGGGTGGCCGACGGCGTCGCGCGCTCGCCGTTTCGCCAGCGCGCGCTGCGCGCGTCGCGGCGCGGCGGCGTTTTCGCGCTGGGCGACCAGTCCGGGAACGTCGCCGTCTTCGACGCCTCCGGCGCGGCGGTCGCGGGTTCAAATCCTGGCGGCGCGGAGGACGACGCCGCCTCGCTGCCTCTGCTCGCCGCCGAGCGCGGCGCGCACGGCGCGCACTCGGTGTCCTTCGTGGAGGTCCGCCTCGGAGCCGTCGGCGCCGGCGAAGAAATCGGCGCGGAGATTGTCACCGGCGGGCGCGACGGGCGGCTGTGCGTCTTCGCGCTCCGCGCAAGGCGTACGCCGGCGACGGAGGAGGAGACGCGCCGCGCCGCGCGTCGCGTCGACTTCGAAGCCGCCGGCGTCGCCGCGCGCGAAGCGGCGCTCGCGGCGGCTGACGACACGACGCGCAAGAAGGCTGCGCGCGCACTCGCCGCCGCGCTCGATCGCGTGGCAACCGCGCGCGCCGCGAGCGTCGCGCTCGCCGCGCCGTTCCGGCTGGAGCGCGAAGCCGCGTCGCGCGTCGCCGGCGTGTCTTCCGTCGACGGCGCGAGATGGGACGACGGCGCGTTTTCGTTTTCGAGCGCCGACGACGGCTTCGCGAACGGCGACAACCACGCTGCGATGGCTGGCGTGTCTTCCTCTCCCGCGCTCGTCGCCGGCTTCCGCGAGTGCGATTTCGTGATTCGCGACCTGCGCGACCAAACGGAGACGCTCCGCGTGGCGTGCGGAGGGTGGAAAAGACCGTTCGCGCTGCGGATGCGGCGGGGCGGCGACGGGCGCGGCGGCGCGGCGCCGGCGACGGCAGAGACGGCGTTCGCGTTCGCGTTCGTCAAGGGCGGCAAGCTCACCGCGTGCGTGCGGCGCGGGTCGGTCGGCGAAGGCGGTGACGGGGAAGACGCCGAAGCGGGCGCCCCGTGGCGCGCGCGCGCGCTCAACGTCTGGTCGCACGGGTACGCCCGCGCTCCCGAACCGCGTCGAAGAAACGAGCGTTTCGTTTTTCCGCGTCTTCGTTCGCGATACCCGGTGACGTTCCACAACAGTAATCCGAGACCCCGGTCGCGGCGCGCGACCGAGGGAGGCGCCGCGTACACGCACGACCCGCGCGGTCACGCCTCGTTGCCCCCGGCTTCGGATGCGGCGGCGACGGCGGAGACGCGCGGCGTCGGGACGCGGCTCGTGCGGTCAAAAGGCGATTCTGAGGGTACCGCGAACTCGCGCGCGACTCGGCTTTTTTTTCTTTTTCACCCGGCGACGCGGGTGCTTTTTTCTTTTCGGCGCGCGTTTCGTTCCGTCGCGCTTTTCGTTCGCGACGCGAAGCCGCGTCTTCCCGCCGCCACGAGCCCGCGAAGCTCACCGCACATCCGCGTCCCCAACCTCGATCACCCAAAAAAAACCTTAACCCACCACCACCCGCGACGACAGGCGCGAAGTGCACACGGTGGCGATCGTGCCCCCCCCGGACGACTCGCCGGGCGCGCCCGCGGGGGTGCTCACCGGCTCGGAGGATGGGTTCGTGTTGCGCGCGGCGGCGCGCGGCGACGGCCTCGGCGACTTTTTTGACCCGGCGGAGGTGGGCGCGCACGTCGGAGGCGCCGCCGTGCGCGCGATCGCGCTGGTCCCGGACGTGCCCGGGGGCGGGCTTAAGCTGCCCCCGGCTTCGGAACCGGCGGAACCTTCCGCGGCCAGCCGTCAAACGTCTCCCCCGCCGCCGTCGTACACCCTGCTCACGGCGGGCGCCAAGGAGGTGCTCCACGCGTGGCGCGTCTCGTGGGAGCGCGCGGGCTCCGCCTCCGCCTCCGCGGCGGCCGGGACTCCTCCTGCGTCCGCGTGGCGTCTGCGCACGTCTCTGCTGGCGACGCGCGGCTCGCTGGTGAAGCCCGGCCACGCGGAGTGGACCAAGGGGTGCGGCTTCGTCGCCGCCTCTGTGGCGTCCGACCAGAGGTACATGGACGTCGCGGGGTTCGCGCCCCTCGCCGGCGGGCCCGCCGTCGCGCTCGCCGCGTCGTCCGAGGGCGCGGTGGCGGCCATGGCGCTCGAGCGCGGCGACTCCCGCCGCGGCGCGGCGGGCGAGGCGTCTGCGCGGGCGGACAGAAACACGCCCGCGTCCGCGCGCGGCGGGCGCGCGCCGCCGTCCGGGTACCGGTGGCGCACGATCGCGGACCTGCGGTTCCACGACAGACCGGTTCTCGCCGTCGACGTCGCCGGCGTTTTCGCGGCGGACGGCGCCGTCGCCGTCGTCGCCGCCACGGGCGCGACGGACGGCTCGATGGCGATTTGGGAGATGTCGAGCGCCGTCGGGGAGAAGGATTCGCCCGGCTCCGGGTCCGTCCGAGCGCTCGTGCCTTCGCACGTCACGCGCAGCGCGCACCAGAGCGGCGTGAACGACGTCGCCGTGCGCGGCGTTGCCGGCGCGGCGGGCGGGTTCGTCGCGGCGAGCGGCGGGGACGACCAAGTCGCGCGCGCGGAGGTGTTTCGCGTCACCGCCGAGGCGCCGCCGGGCGGGTCTCGCGGCGACGGGGCGTCGGGGCGTCGGTTCCGCGTCGTCTCCGTGGCGCGCGTCGCGACGCCCTTCGCGCACAGCTCCGCGATCAAAGGCGTGTGGCTGGGTCGCGGGGCACGCGCCGGGACGCTGACCCTCGCGACGACGTCGCACGACCAGCGCGTGCGCGTGTGGACGGTGGCGAGTCGCGTTGCGGAGGATGCGGTGACGATGACGCCGTCCGCGGGCGCCTTCGTGGAGTGTCCGGAACCGGAAAGCCTGGACGGGTTCGTAGACAATCGCGGGTGTGCGCGCGTCGTGGTGTGCGGGCGCGGCGTGCAGATGTTCGATCTGGAGGTGGCGCGCGGGGTTTCGGGGAGTCTCGCGCGGCGCGTATCCTCGTGAGCATCGTAGTGCTATTTTTATTGACCGCGTCAGTAGTGTAGCTACGCTGTCGTCCTACTGCTATCGGTCTAGTACCAGCTCGGGGTATCCCCGAGCCATCGAATCCGCGTCGCGGTGGGCCGAGGCGGCAGAGGTTTCAGGTTCAGGCTCCTAATGCGCGCGGCGAGAGGCGCGCACTTCCTGGCAGCCTGCTGGAAGATGTCGAGGACGGTCTCGTTCAGAGCGCCTCGCGCCAGCACACCTTCGAACAGCTCGAGCTGGACGTGCTCCGGGAGGGCAGAGACGTGCTCGCCCGTCATCGACGCGACGTTCGTGAGAAGCGCGTCGAAGCTCAGCGCCTGGAGCGACGGGAGCGTCGCCATCGCGCCGCCTCCGGCGCGAGACGACCGCCGCGTGCGCGTCGTTACTGGATGCCGGGCTTGAAAAGAAAACCAAGCCTGACGCCAGATGCTCGCGCGCAAGGCGCAGGGTCGTGCCATATTTTTCGGCTTCACTTTTTCAAGGACGTAACAACGCTTGCCGCGAAGCCTGGATCGCGTGTCGACGCGACGATGCCTGAACGGCGACGAGAATGGCGGTGACTACGTCGAACGCGCGCGCGAGCATGCGTGAACACGTGGACCCGCCGGTATCGTTCGGCGGGTCCGGTGGCATCATCTGGTCTCTCGGCCCGAACGCCCTCTCCCAGATCCCGGCGACGCGCAGGCCACGCACCGATCCCTCGGCACCTTCCGCGCTGCGACTCCGCGCCTCAGCCCCCGCGGTGACGCTCGCAGAGTGCGGCCGGCGCGTGGACCCGCGCGAGTCGGCGGACCCGCCCCCGGGGCTCGAGCTCGCGGGCCCCGACCTCCCGGCGCGTCCCGCAATCGAAGCCGAAACCGAAGACGACGGCGACGCGTCTTCGTCCGAGAACGCCGACGCCGCGCGAAAAGACGCCGGCTTCGTGGACCTCCGGGTATCGTTCGAGGCGACCGAGGCGCAGTCTGCGCTCGACACCGCGAACGTGGTACCCGTCGGCGTCCCGAGGCGAGCCCTGGAGGCGCGTCTGCGCGAGTCGGCGCGCGCGGCGCGAGAGGCGGACGACCCGCGGCGCGGGGGCGTTTCTCGTCGGCGACTCGGAAACGCGCTCGCCGTCGCGCCCTGGCCTCGGGACGGGAGCTCCGAGACTTCCTCTTCCGGCCTCGCCGCGGACGTGATGCTCGCGCGCGCCGCGGGTGAGGGCGCGGCGCGCGTTCGAGTCGCGCGTCTCGTGCGCGGAGCGACGGCGCGTCACCCGGACGCGTCCTTCCCCCGAGGCGCGGCGGAGAGGCGAAGAAAAAGCGCGCCGGCGCCTTCGGGTCTCCGCGTCGCGGCGGATCTCCCGCTGCCGACGCGATCGGCGTCGCAGCCGGTGCTCCAGGTGGAGCTCGCGCGCGTGTCGCACGGGTGGATCGCTCGGTTCGCAGACGACGCACAGCCCGCGCTGTGCGCCGCGCGCGACCCGTACGGCGTCTCGCTGAGCGTGCTCGGGGGCGGCGCGCGCGCAGTCCCCACGCGCGGCTCGAAACCGAGACGAATCGTCTCGTTCGCGCGGGATTCCCCGATCGATCCGTCGCCCTCCCCCGAGCTTCTGTGGTCGTGCGCCTGGAACGGGTTCGCGTCCGCGCCGGCGGACATCAAGCTATCGCCGCACGGGCTCCCGGAATTGCTCGTCGCGTCCCGAGACGGCGGCCTGCGCGTGGTGGACGCCGCTGCCTGCGACGCGGCGGGCGGCGCCAAAAGGATGAAGAAAACGAAGCACGCCCTCCGCCGCGCGGCGCGCGTCGCGGCGACACCCGCGGCGACCCGCGACCGCGTCGACGCGTCCTTCGGCGCCGGCGGTGAGGGCGGTACGGGGGATTTCGGGTGGTGCGGGTGCGCGTACGCGTCGAGCCCCCGAGTGGCGCTCCTCGCCACCTCGAGGCTCGTGCGGAGCGTCGACCTGCGGGAGAGACCGAGCGCCGGGACGGTTCTGGCGGAGCCGCTCGTCGGCGACGCGCCGTGGCGCGCGCTCGCGGGCCCGCCCGTCGCGGCGTGGTCGCCCTCCTCCTTTCCGTTTTCCTTCGGGTCGCACGGCGGGTCGCACGACGCGCGCTCGAGCGGTTTCGAGCGATCATCGAGCGCGTCGAGCGTCGCGTCGAACGCGTTCGCGCTCGCGTGCGACCGACACGTCGCGCTGTACGACGTCCGCAAGCCGGACGCGCCCGTCGCGCGGTGGGCGCACGGCGCGGCGTCGTCTCCGGCGTGGCTGCGCCTCGAGCCGTCCGCGCCGTGGCGGGCCTCGTTTTCGCCATCCACGAACCCGTATCCGGGCGCGCTCGTGCTCGCGGGGCACGGCGGTGCGGACGGAGGCGTCCTGGCGTTCGAGTGGGAGGAGCGCCCCGAGGAGGCGTCGGACGGGTCGCTCAGCGGGAACGTCCGCGCGCTCGGCGCCGGCGCGCGCGTGCCGCTGGCGGAGGACGACTCGGCGGAGGACGACTTGTGCGGCTTCGCGACGCTCCCGCCCGCGCTTTCGCCGAGCGGGCTCGTCCCGGGGGGGATGCTCTGGGCCACACGCGACGGGCGCGTGCGGTGGCGCGGGTACGAGCCTGAATCTCCCGCCGGTGGCGCGGGAACGGAGCGCTCGGTGTCTCCCGCGGCGCCGCTCGCGTTTCGGGCGGACGGGAGAAGCGTTTCCCGCGCCGACGGCGAGGACGGCGAGGACGGCGACGGGGAGATGAAAGCGTCGCTTCGCGATGCCGCTGAGGATCCTCCGAAACGCGAGGGGGACGCTTTTCGCCAGTCGGAGGACCCGATTTCTGACGACGACGAGGAAGCAGACGGCTCGGACGCGTCGTTCGTGTCGCTCCTCGAGAAGTTGCATCGCGAACGCGGAGGGAAACTCCGAGATCCGATTATTTTCTGCGGGAGAAAGCTCGACCTGCCGAAGCTCTTCGCCGAGGTTCAGTCGCGAGGGGGGTCGGAGGTGGTCACGAAACATCGCAAGTGGAAGCAGGTGGCCCGCGCGATGTGCGGCGATCTGAAGGGGCAAACCGGGGCGTCGCACAACATCAAATCCAGGTTCCTGGAGGTATTCCAGGGACACGAGGAGCGCCTCGCCGAGAAGTGTATTTCGCCAGAGCTCGCGCGCGCGCTCGGCGCCGCCGCGGGCGTGGCCGCCGCGGACCCGCCGCGCGTGTCGCTTCGCGAGATGGACGACGCGACGCGGCGCGCGTGCGACGCGGCGACGGCACGCGCCGCCGCCGAGGGCGCCGCGCGCGCCGCGGCGGCGGCGGGGCGCGCGGACGGCGCTTCTTTTCTCGCGGGGAACCGGTCGGATGACCGTTCGCGCGCGCTTCGGTCCGATATTTCGAGTCCCGCCGCGAGGCTTCCGGGGCGCATCGTCAAGAAGAAGACCACCTTCCCGCTCGTCGCCGGCTTCATCGCGCGCGGCGCGGTCCCCGGGGAGACGCCAGCGCGGGGAATCGGGGCGGGAGGCGGGGGCGGCGCGCCCGAAACGTCTCCCGCCGCGAAGGCGGGGGGCGAGAAGAAGGTTCTCGCCCGCGCCGCCGCGCTCGCCCGCGCCGCCGGCGGTTTCGGCGTCACGGCGCACGAGCTCGCGCATCTGGCCGCCTGCGCGCGCGGCGACGGCGGCGGCGCGGCGGATGTCGCCGAGTGGCTCGCCTCGCGGGACCTCGCCGGGCGCAAGCGAAGCCGAACGCAAGCGCCTGGCGCGGAGGCGAAGGCGCGCGCGCGACGCGAAGCGGAGGCGTATGCGGGGTCGGCTTTCGCGCCCGGACAGCGAGAAGAACGCGAAGCGCGGCTTCCTTCAGACGAAGACGTTCCGAAGACGCTCGCGCGAACCCGTCTCGAGCTCGGCCGCGCGTTTCCGTGCGTGTGGCACCACGACGACGAGCGTCGAGATGAGACGGACGACCTCATTCGTCCGTTGGAAGGAAACGGAACGGCTCGCGGCGACGTCGCCCTGCTAGCCGCCGTCGTCGGCGCGAGCGACGATGACGACGACGCGCTTCGCGCGCGCGCGAGGGACGCCCCGCACACCGAGTGGCTCCGGGCGTCGGCGCGGTGGGTCGGCGCGTGCGCGAGGACGGCAGGGAGGACGACGTATGCGCTCCACCCTTCGCCGTCACCTCTCCACCCCGCGGCGAGGGGAGATGACCGCGCGGAGGCGTCCGACGCGGCGAGGGCGGCGCTTCTGGCGAGCTGGCCGGACCCTTCTTCGGCGGACGCGAGCGAGCGCGCGCCCGCTCCCGTTCGTCTCGAGTCGCGGCTGAAAAAGAAACCGCCGCGCGGGGCGGATCCGAAGCGCGTCTCGCGCGACGAGAGGCGCGTCTCGTGGGACGTGCCTCCCGCCGCGCCGCGCGCGCCCGCCGCGACGCCGCGGACCGAGCCTAAACCGAGGCGAAGGACCGAGAAAACGATGCGCGCGCCTCGGCGGGCGGGGGTTTAGCGCCGAGCCGAGAGGAGCCGGAGGTTCGCGTCCGGCGCGCGACGGGAACCCGAGAGGCTCGTCCGCGCGCGAGCGAGCTCTTCGCGACGCGCGGTTTTCGCGAGCGTACTACGTACAACTCTGTGGCTATAATAACGTCTACCCGTAGCTCGACCGCGTTCGCGCGCGAAACGCGTTCGCGCCTCACCTCGCGAAGCGTCGCTTTCGCCTCACCTCACGAAAACGAAAACCTCGGGAGAAGAACTCGGAAGTCCCTGAACCAGGGCGCGTCCCGCGAGCGCGCCGCGTCCCGCGCGATACCCGCCCCCGCGGCGCGCGCGAACGGCTCCGGGCGGGCCCCGGAGCGCATCCCCCCCTCGATCGCGCGCTCGACCCACCGCGCGCTCGCCAGGAGCGCGCGGCGCGCCTCCGCGAAGCTGCCGACCGCGTCCGCGCCGGCGGATTCAATCCCGAGCGTTCCAAAAACAAACTCGAGCGCCGCCGCGACGGCGCGCTCCAAACCTTGGCCCCGCGGGCCTTCCCGCGCGCCGCGCGCGAGACCCGCCGACGACACGCGCATGCCCCGCACCGCGCGCGCCGCGCTGTGGCTGCTGTCCGCGTCGGCGCAGAGGAGCCCGTAGCACAGCGTCATGAGGTGCGGGAAGTTGAGCACATCGTGTGCGAAGTGCACCCAGCCGGCCAAGGGTTCCGCGACGTACGCGTCTCTGCCGCCTCCGACTCGGGAGCGGGCGTCCCGGAACGCGCGCGCGTCGCGCTCGACGAAGGTGGTCAACGCCCCCTGCAGCGCCACGGTGGCGAGGTGCGCGTGCGCGTTTTCCCACACCTCCGCGGCGGAGAAGCGGTGCAAGCGCTCGCAGTCCATGACGAACGCCGCGGCCGCGGCGGCGTACGCCAAAGCGCCGCGCCCGCGGAGCGCGGACGCCGCGCTGTCCTCCCGCGCCAGGTCCTGCGCCAGCCGCGCGCCGAGCAGCGCGAAGGGAAGGGCGCGCTTCTTGGCGGCGCGCCAGACGCTCAGCGCCGCGCGCTCCGCCAGCGACGGCGGCGGCGCGAGGAACATGCGGCGGCACACCTGGCACGTCCTGCCCCCGTCGGGCGCGCGCGTCGTGCGCTGCCAGCGGCGCAGGCACTTGATGTGGACGTGCGCCTGCGTGCCGGAGCACGCGCACGGAGAGATGAGGGGGCCGAAAGCCGGGCCCTCGAAGCAGAAGCGGCACGAGGGCGGCTCCGGAAGAGGGAGCGGCGCGAACGACGCGGAGGGCTTCGGCGGACGCGAGCGCTCGCGCCCGGCGTCCCCGGGAACCGCGGGACCCGACCCGCGCGCCTGCCCGCCGCACGGCGGCGCCTTCTCGCGCGCGGCGCATCGAGGCGCCGCGCGCGCGCGTCGGCCCCGGCGCGCCGCGACGTCGCGCGCCTCGCCGAGGCGCGCCTCGTCGAACGGCGAGCGCACCGTCGAAAATGGGTCGCCCCGACACGCGCGACCGCCGGAGAAACGCGCGCGCGGCGAGTGGTCGTCATCCGGGCCGATGCCGCGCGCGTGTTCCGAGCGATCTCGGCGCGCGTCGAAGACGCGGAGCCGCATGACTTGGCGCGCACTCGGAGTGCGCCACGGGAGATCCCGAGGTGTTAGTTTCGTAACCCTGTTCCTGTCGCACTTTTTCGACGGGGTCGCCAGAAACCCGCGACGGGCGTTTCGAGTGGGGCGCCACTCGCGTGATGTGTTTCGTCAGTCGCGTGATGTGTTTCGTCACGAGTAGTATGGACACAAGAGTGCCCACGGCAGTCCTGCGTCCACTCCACGCGGCGCTGTCTCCTTTCAGAGAGACACCTCTCGGATCAACTACCGTCCCGCGCTCCCGCGACGGTAGCGCCGACCTCGCACCCTGCAGCGACAGCTCGGGAGCGCGCTTCGCTCGCTCGCCCGCGCGCTGGTCCCGCAGCCTCGCCCGCAGCACACGTCGGCGCCGGCGCTCGCGTCCGTGGGCCTCTCCATCCCGCAGGCTGTGACTGAAGCGCTCGCCACGGCGAAACCGACGGGCGCGATGGCGGAGACCATGGGCGACCACAGCTATGACTACGATCTTATCGTCATCGGCGGTGGATCCGGTGGCCTGGTGCGTGCGCGCGCCTCCGAGACCGCGCGTCGCGACCCTGCGCGTCCGCCTCATTTTTTTAAAAAACACGTGTCCGGCTGAAGATCTGCGCGGACCGTCCGAGATCCCGCCCGCGTTCTCCCCAACCCCGAGCTCGTGCTGACCTTCTCGCGCTCGATCGATGTCCCTCACCGGTCGCTCCCTCCGACCGCAGGCCGCGGCGAAGGAGGCGGCGAAGCTCGGCGCGAAGGTTGCGTGCCTCGACTTCGTCAAGCCCTCCCCCGCGGGCACCACCTGGGGCTTGGGCGGAACCTGCGTCAACGTTGGGTGCATTCCCAAGAAGCTGATGCACCAGGCTGGCATTCTGGGGGAGTCTTTTTCGGACGCCAAGGAGTACGGCTGGAAGATCGCCAGCGAGGGCCATGACTGGCAGAAGATGGTGCAGTCCATCGGCGACCACATCGGGTCGCTGAACTTCGGGTACAGGACTGCGCTGAGGGACAACAACGTCACCTACATCAACGCTTACGGCGCGTTCGTGGACCCGCACACCGTCACCGCCACGAAGAAAAACGGAAAGGTCGAGACGCTCACCGCCGACAAGTTCGTGATCGCCGTCGGCGGCCGACCTTCGTACCTGGACGCTCCCGGCGCCAAGGAGTGTTGCATCACCTCGGACGACGTATTCTCGCTGCAGGAGGCGCCCGGCAAGACGCTGTGCGTCGGCGCATCGTACATCTCGCTCGAGACGGCGGGGTTCCTCACCGCGCTGGGCTACGACACCACGGTGGCGATCCGGTCGATCCCGCTTCGCGGCTTCGACACGGAGATCGCCGAGAAGCTGGTGGGGCACATGGAGCGCCACGGCACGACGTTCATGCGGGACTCGCAGCCTTCGAAGTTTGAGAAGCTCGAGAACGGTAAGATCAAGGTGACGGTAAAGAACACGGTCTTTGGGAGCGAGTTTGACGCCGAGTTTGACACCGTTGTGCTCGCCGTCGGGCGCCACGCCGTGACGGAGGGGCTCAACCTCGGCGCCGCCGGCGTCGAGTGCAACCCCAAGAACGGCAAGATCCCGTGCGTGGACGAGCAGAGCAACGTGCCGCACATCTTTGCCATCGGGGACGTGCTGGACACGCGCCAGGAGCTGACGCCCGTCGCCATCAAGGCGGGCATGCGCCTCGTGCGCCGCATCTTCGCGGGGGCGAAGGAGAAGATGGACTACGACTTGGTGCCCACCACGGTGTTCACGCCGCTGGAGTACGGATGCATCGGCATGTCCGAGGAGCTCGCCATCGAGACCTACGGCGAGGCGAACGTGGAGGTGTATCAGTCGTACTTCAAGCCGCTGGAGTGGACCGTGAACCACGAGGAGCACGACGGCGTCGCGCACCGCGAGGACAACGCGTGCTACTCCAAGCTCATCACCAACCTGGCGGATGGCGAGCGCGTCGTCGGATTCCACTACGTCGGCCCCAACGCGGGCGAGGTGACGCAGGGCTACGCCGTGGCCATGAAGATGGGCGCGACGAAGAGCGACTTCGACAACACCGTGGGCATCCACCCCACCGTTTCGGAGGAGTTCACGCTGCTCAGCATCACCAGGCGCTCGGGCGTCGACGCGTCCAAGAAGGGATGCTGAGGCTAATGCCCCGCCGAAACGGGACGCCAGACCAGGACGAGCCTTTTCCACGAGCTCTTCCCGCCGCGTCTCGGTTCGGCGGCCGAGCCTTTTCCTTCTCGCGCGTCTCTCGTCGGCGATACGCGCGCGTATCGACGACGAGTGACACGCCGCGAGGACAGGGCTCCTTCCCCGCCGCGCGCGCGCGCGCGGAGACGCGAACGTGACGGCAGGTTCGCAAAAACGCCCCCCGGGGCGTCGAACCGCGCCCGATTCACGCGTCTCCCGTCATTCGCGCGGACGAAGGCGTTCCTTCGTTCGACGCGGAGACACCGCGGCGCGCGCCGCGGGGAAGCCGCTTCCCCCCACCGCGTTCTTTTTCGACTCGCGACAAAGAAAGACGTCGTCGAGACTAGTTTTACAACGTAATACTACACACCGAGCCGAAACGCGCGCCGCGCTCGTCGTCAGCCGATACGCTTCGAAACACGCGCGCGAGCTTTGACCCCTACGACCGCTCCGCGACCGCGCGCAACAGCGTCTTCTTGATCCCGTCGTGCGGCCCGTAGACGAAGAAAGGGTCGGTGAGCAGGCCGCCGTCGAAGCAGTCGCGCCACTTGCGCAGCGTCGGCTTTTCGTGCGAGAAGCACCGCACGGAGTGCTCGCCGTGGTAGGCGCCGACGCCGCTCTCGCCGACGCCGCCGAACGGCAACGCGCCGTGTCCAACGTGGTACAGCACGCCGTTCACCGTGACCCCGCCGGCGGTGGTGTTATCTAGGATGTACCGCACGTTCCCGCGGTCCCGGGAGAAGACGTACAGCGCCAGGGGCTTGGCCAGCGCGCGCGTCCGCGCGGCGGCTTCGCCGAGGTCGTCGTACGGCACCACGCACAGGATCGGCGCGAACATCTCCTCGCGCATCAGCGGCGAGTCCCAGCCGCACACCACCACAGTGGGCTCCACGACGCCGCGGGAGGCGTCCATCCCTCCCCCGCAAACCACCCGCTCGCCGTGCTTCCCCTCGCGCGCCGTCGCCAGCAACGCCGCGACGCGCGCGGCGGCGCGCCTCGCGCCGCCGTTCGCGCCGCCGTTCGTGCCGCCGGACCGCGCGTTCCATCCCACCAGCCTGCCCATGGCGCCCTCCGCGTAGGGGTCCGGGACGAGCGTCTGTGTCCAGCGGCGCAGCTGCTCGATGAACGGCTCGAGCTTCGAGCGGTGGCACAGCACGTACTCGGGCGCGATGCACTGCTGCCCGCAGTTGAGCGTGCGGCCCCAAACGCACTGCTTGGCGGCGAGTGACAGGTCGGCGGTGGTGTCCACGAACACGGGGTTCTTGCCCCCCAGCTCCAGCGCGCACGGCGTGAGCGTCTCCGCGGCTTTGCGCGCGATGATGGACCCCACGCGCGTGCTGCCGGTGAAGAACACGAAGTCCAGCTTCTGGCGCATCAGCTCCGTGACGACGTCGGCGCCGTCCCCGGGGATTCCCGGGCCGATCACGGACACCACGCGCGGGTCGACGTATTTCTTGAACAGATCGAAAAGCAACGCCGACGAGCGCGGTACGTCCGCGGACGGCTTGAGGATGACGTTGTTCCCCGCGGCGACCGCACCCGCGACCACGCCCGCGGTGAGCGCGAACGGGTAGTTGAAAGGGCCGATCACCAGGCACGTGCCTCTCGGCTCACGCTCGATCCACTGGCTGGACGGGAACGTGAGCAGAGAAAACGAGCGCACGCGCCGCGGAGCGGTCCACCTTCTGAGATTCGCGAGCAGCCGCTCCAGCTCCGTCTTGACGAGCAGGAAGTCGTAGTACAGCGTCTCGCCCTCCGGCCGTCGCAAATCCTCCCACACCGCCGCCAAAATCGCGGTCTCGTTCTCCGCGAACGCCGCGTGCATCGCGCGCAGCGTCGCCCGGCGGTGCTCCAGCGGGAGCGTCACGCCGGACTCGAACGCATCGCGCATCTCGGCGACGAGCGTCGGGACGTCGCGCAGAGCGGGGGGCTTCGCGCCGCCCACCACACCGTACGCGGTCTTTGAGACGTACGTTGGCCCGACGCCGACGTCTCCGTGCCGGCTTCGGAACCTCCGTCTCGGCGCGGACACCAGATCGTCGATCTGACGCAGCACCTGACGCAGCACCAATCCGGCACCGAGCCCGGCCGCCGCGAGGAACACCACGCGCATCGCGCCCTCTGAGCTGTCGTTCAGGCGCTCGTTCAGACCGGACAGCATCGCGTGACGAACGCCGAGGAGACGCGCGCGTATCGGCGCGCCGCGGTGTGCCGTTCGACGCGGCGAGGAACGCAACGACTTGGAGATACTTTTGCAGGAGTCTTGGTCAGCCTGGCTGCCGGCTCGTGAATCTCCGCCCTTCTGCTTTCCCGCCGTGGTTTCGAGCTCGCCGAAACGAAACGCACCGCGCAAAAAAAAATGCCAACGAGCCGACAGGCGAGACCGACAACTTTTCCCCGCGGCCCGCGCATTTGGTTCATTAATCACGGCGCTCGACCTGCTCCGCGATGTCCAGCCAGAGCAACTCCCTCGCAAACCGCCCCGCGGGCGCGTCCTGTGCGTCCCCTGCGTAGATCGTTCTCGCGCGCGAACGCGCGATCCCCGTCGACCGGACCCGCGAACCCGCGCGCGATCGATCGAGACACTGACCTCTTCCCTCGTATTTCCCCTGTGCCGATCGTGACGCGACAGCGGGCGTGCGGCGCAGAAACACCGGGGGTGGCGGTGCCGCGCAGAAAACCGGACAGGGGAACAACATGTCCATGCTCCGCTATTACACCGATGACTCTCCGGGGCTCAAGATCACGCCGGTGCGTGCGCGCGTACCGTCGCCCAAACGCAACCCTCGCGCGGATCGAGAAAAAACTTTGCTTTCCACGCCCGCCCGTGCCGGAGCGCGTCGTTTTGCGCTCTTTTCTTCGCGCGAAACGCTCGCGCGCCTGACCGCGCCGCCTTCCCCGTGAACCCGAAACGCCGAGTCCCAGGTCGTCGTGCTGATGATGAGCGTGTGCTTCATCGCGTTCGTCACCATGCTCCACGCGGTGTCCAAGATTTACCAGTACACCAGCTCGTGACGCTGCGGAGCGGAGGAGTCGTGGTAGAGACGCGCGCGGCGGAGGCGCGAAACGGCGCGCGAATGGAACGTGTTTTACTTAGCACCGCGCGAGGACGCCGAGGCGACGCGCTTTTCGTCGTCTACTCCCCCTCCAACACGAACCGCTTCAGCCGTTCCCTGAACGGTTTCGAGCTCGGCACGCCGTGCCCCCCCTCGTGCGAGAAGAGCTCGGGGATTTTTTCGAACGCGCCCATCAGCGCCTCCGCCCGTCGCCTCGAAATCATCTGGTCGGCGACGCCGTGCACGTGAAGCGATCGCACGCCGCGCACGGCGCCGCCGCGGTTTTCCGGGACGCTCAGCTTCGCCGCCGCGAGCGGATCCATGGGCTCGAACCCGGAGAAGAGCACGGCGAACCGCACGGTGGCCTGAAGCTCGGGGATCGTCGCCAGCGCCAGCGCCGCGGTGGACGCGCCCTGCGAAAAACCGAGCACGCCGTCGAACGGCCCGCGCGCGTCGGCGGTTTCGCGCAGCAAACGCTCGGTGGCTTCCCAGCCCCGCATCTGCGTGCTCTGCGCGGGGCGCACCGGGAGCTTCTCGCCGCTGCTTTTGCCCTCTCGGTCCGCGCGCACGACCGCGGCACGCGCGACGCCCTCGGTGGTCTCGTTCGCGGGCTCGGTCAAACGCGCGGGTCCGTCCTCCGCGTCGTTCTCGCCCATCAGCCACCACGCCCTCGGGCCCACCGGGTCATGCTCCGCGCCGTCGGTCGTGCCCAGAGCGGATCGGTCCGCGTCGTCGAAGAACCCGGCCGCGGAGTGCGGCGCGTCCACGAACACGAACTCCACCTTCGACTTCAGACTCTTGCGCACCGAGCCGGTCTTCGCCCGGAACGTCTCCGCGTTCTGGGTGAAGCCATGCAGGCATAGCACCTTTAGCTTGCCCTCCATCCCGCGCACCCAGAAGTGGGCACGGCGTTCGGGTTTCCACCGGTGGCGCTTCGCAGTTCGCGGCCGAAAAATTTTGCACTGTGACCGCGCTCCGCCAGACCGAAGATGGCCATTGTTGAAGGCGCGCCAACAGTGGTCGCTCGTCGCGGAGGACGCGACAGGTGGTGCGCAAGCATGCCGTGGATCCATGGGCAAGCGTCGCTGGAGGATTGGGAGAACCGGTTTCCCTCGTGCGATGCCGTGCCCACGGTGCGTTGCGAAGACCTTTCCCCCGGCGCGTTCAGGGCCGAGTACATGTCCAAAAATATGCCCGTGATGATATCAGGGCTCACCGAGGGCTGGCGCGCGCGCCGAGAGTGGGTCACGAAGGACGGCCAGCCCGATGTGGCGGCCATGTCCGAGCTCTTCGGGGACGCCAAGGTGCTGGTAGTGGACTGCGACGAACAGATAGACACGGACCTGAAACGGCGCGAGTTGCCGTTTCGCGAGTTCGCGCGGTGGTGGCGAAGTTCCGAGAGCAGGAAACGCCCCTCCGCCGGCGCGGACGCCCGCGAGAAGCTCTACGTCAAGGACTGGAACTTCGTCGGCGACTTCCCCGCGTACCGCGCGTACGACACGCCCCCTCACGTGCGGGACGACTGGCTCAACGCGCAGTCGTGGGAAGACGACGACGACGACGACGAAGAAAACGAAACCGAAAAGCGCGCGACGGCGCGCGATCCGACGCGACTCCGACCCGGGTCGTACCGGTTTGTGTACTGCGGCGTGGAGGGCACGTGGACGCCCATGCACGTCGATGTCGCGCGCTCGTACTCGTGGTCCGTCAACGTGTGCGGCCGCAAAAAGTGGCTGCTGGTCCCGCCGAGCCGCGCGAAGCATCTGCGACACCGCGACGGCTCGGGGCGGCTCATCCCGGACATCCGCGCCGCGCGCCTCGAGGCGATCCGCGCGGAGTACCCCGACGCGGCGCGCGCGGCGCCCATCACGGTGGACCAGCCTCCCGGCGCGCTCCTGTTCGTGCCCTCGTGTTGGGCGCACCAGGTGCACAACGAGACGGATTGCGTGTCCATCAACCACAACTGGCTCAACGACTGCGCCTTCGGCGCGTCGGCGGCGTACCTGCGGAACGAGTTGCGGTTGATTCGCGGCGGGCTCCCCGATCGCGACGACCGCGCGGACGGCGTGCTGTGCCAACAGCTCCTGGCGCGCAAGGCGGGAATCAACCAGCTGCAGCTCGGGGCGATCGGCGCGCGAGGGCTCGGACGTGTGTTACGTCAGCTGCGCGGGCAGACGTCGTCGGAGGCGGCGCGGGACGCGCGCGCGCGGCTGGCGAACGTTTTCGAGCCTCTGCAGCACTTGGTGCACGAGACGCACTTCTTCGCGGTGCGCGAGGTGTGCGAGCGCGAGTACGGCGAGAGACATCACGGCCCGACGTTCGAGGAAGGGCTCGAGTTTTGGCATCGCGCCGGGAACCCTGTCGGCGATCGCGTCGGGGTGTGCGTCTCCGCGCCCTGTGGCGCTCGAAACGCGAGGGAGGCCGAAAGCCTTTCGCGAGAGGGGGCGGACGCGTTCGTGGAGTCGTTCGACGTCGACCCCTGGGAGGAAAACGTCGACCGACTCTCGGAGATCGCGCGCATCCTGAGACGCGCTTGCGACGCGGTGAGAGACGAGGACGAGGACGAGGACGAGGCACGGGTTGATCGCGAGCCACCGTAGATACCACGGGGGGCATACGGCCTGATTATACCGCAGCGAGCTACCTATACGAGCTCGTCAGTCTCCCGTTTCCCGCGAAGCGCCTCTTTTTTTTTTTTAGACGAGTGACTCCGGCGTCGGATCCCGCCACGGCTCCGACGCGTCCGACGCGTACCACGCCGCCGTCCTCGCCAGACCGATCTCCAGATCGATCTCCGCGCGCCACCCCAGGATTTCCTCTGCGGCGGCGACGTCCGCGAACGTCCCGCCGACGTCCCCCGGCCTCGGCGGGCGCGCCTCGACCGCGGCGGGGTCGCCGCCGCACGCGAAAGCCACCGCCTCGATCAGACGCTTGAGCCGGGTCGGGACGCCGGAGGCGACGTTCGCCGTCGCGAAGGGCGCGCCCGAGACGCGGTGCATCGCCTCGAACAGACCGGCCGCCACGTCGCCGACGTGCGAGTAGTCGCGCCACGAGTCCTGCCCGTCCCCGAACCGGACCAGCGTGTCCCCGCGCAGGCTGGCGCGCACGAAGCGGAACACGGCCATGTCCGGCCGGCCGCGCTCGCCGTACACGGTGAAGATGCGACACACCGTGACCCGTCGTATCGTCGCGCCGTACCTCTTGCCGAACGCCGCGCACACCAGCTCGGCGGCGCGCTTGGAGGCGGCGTACGGGGACTCCGGGTCGTCCGTCGCGTCCGTCTCGCGCGACGCCGTGGGGCCTCGCGCGGGATCCCTCGCGCCGTCGCCGTACACGGACCCGGACGAGCCGAGCACGAAGGCGGCGACGCCGAACTCGGCGGCGGCGGCGAGGAGCGCGGCGGTGGAGCCGACGTTTGCGTTCACGACGCCCGCGGCGTCGTCGAAAGACGCCGCCACGCCGGACCGCGCGCCGAGGTGACAGACGCGGGTGATCGGTTTCGCGTCGGCCTCGTCCGTCTCCAGCCGGAACAGCGCGCGCGCGGCGGTCGCGTCGGAGACGTCGGCGCGGACGAACCGGAGCGACGCGCCGGCGGCGGCGTGCTTCGCCGCGCGCGCGCGAAGCACCTCGAGGTTTGCCTCCTTGAAGTGCACGGGATAGGGGCCGTGCGCGTCGAAGTTGTCCACGGCGACGACCGCGGCGCCTCTGGAGAGCAGAAGCTCGCACAGGTGCGACCCGATGAACCCCGCCGCGCCGGTCACGAGGTACGAGCCGTCCGTGTCCACGGGGGATGCGCGAACGCTCGCAGAGGCGACCGCGGGAGATGGGCGCCGGGCGGTGCGCAGACCGGCGCGACTTCGCGGGCGCGCGCGCGAAGGCGCGGCGCGGACGCCGGGCGCGCGCGCGTGGATGGCCACCGGTGTCGACATGGCGCGCGCCGCGTGACCGACGGTCCGCGCGGGGACCCGGTGCGACCGAGTGTGCGCACCCACTCGAGTCGTACCCAAAACGCGGGCAGGGGTGCGCAGGTGTGCCGACTCGTCGTAGACTGGAAAAAAACGAACAACGAGATGGTCTCGCTTTGTTATCACACTCGGCTGCGCGCCTTGGTGGGCGATGCCATGGGGTTCTGGTTTTTCGGCCCGGTGACGTGGAGGTGGGAGGGTAACGGGAATCCTCGAAGCCGCGTCACCGTGTTCGGGTTCGGCGCGTTGCTCCCCCTGGCAGTGTGGAACGCCTGGAGCGCACTGAGAGGCGAAGGATCTCACGGGACGCCGGGACGTCTCGAGGGCCCTTCCGAGGGCATTGGTAACTTCTCCACGCCGGAGAAGGGAGGCGGGGAGCGATGAAGCGATCGTGATAACCCTCGTGAGTCACGAGCGGTCCACGAGCGATGGCGCGCGTCGCGCGAGTGCACAAAGACCGAAGAGGAAGAAAAGAACGAAAAGGACGAGAAGGCTCCTCGCGTCGACGACGACGCGAAGCTTTCTTTGACTCCTTTCGCGGCGACGCGCGCACCATCGTCCCCTCACGTGCGCGCCCACTGGACTCTCGTCAGAGAAACCCCGCCTCCCACGATTTCTCCGCCGCCGTCCGCGTCCACATCCGGAACGTCGAGTCCTTGGTGACCCCCAGCTCGCGAAGCGTCGTCGCGCCGACGGCCACGGCGGCCTCCGCGGCGCCCGGTTCGGTTCGAAGCGCCAGGCCCAGGTTCTCCCCGGCGGCAGCGAGCTCGGGGCGCTCCTCGAGCACGCCGTCCCGCAGCTGCGCCGTGGTGGCGCCGAGGTGCACGCGCGGCAGGACCACGGTTTCGTTCGCCTGCGTCCCCGGCTCGGCGCCTGCGCTCGAGACCGCGACGCGCACGGGGACGTACTCGAAGTCCTCGAGCATGGACTGCAGGAACGACACCTGCTGCGTCAGCACCGTCGCCGCGGCGGCTTTCGCCTCGCCCACGCGCGCCGCCGAGTGGCGGTCCGGGTGGTTGCGGATCGCGATCTTCTTGAGCGCCTTGGCGATCGCGGCCGCGTCCGCGAGGTCCACCGGGGGAGGCGAGGGGCTCGAGCCCGCCGCGCCGCCGCACGCCCGGATGAACCCCGCGCACGACGCCGCGACGCACTCGCGCGAGCAGAACCGCGGGCGGCAAAAGTCCCCCGGCGGCGGGCCCAGCTTCTTTTGGTGCGCCGTCAACCCTTCGCGCGGCGCGTGCGGCGAGGGGAGCAGACCCGCGCACGCGCGGAGCATCTGCGCGCGCGCGTTCTCGTGCGCCGTGTTCGCGCTCACCGGGCCACCGGGCGGAGAGGGCCCCGCGGAAGGGCTCCGCGAAAGGCTCTCCGCTTCCGTCGGGGAAGCGGCGGCGGCGGCAGAGACGTCCCCGGGCGGCGGCGGGATGGGCGGCGGCGCGGGAGGGGACGCCTGCCCCGGCGCGCGGCTTTTGGCGGCGCCGCTCGGCTCGGGGGGGAATCCCTCGAACCCGCTCGGTGCCTGTGCCGCGTCAAACCGCGAGAAGTCCGCGAAATCGCCGGGCGCGAACGCTGGCGGGATCGGCGCCTGCGCGCGCGGCGAACCCGACGCGCCGTCGGCGGAGACGAACGTTTTGGGCGGGGGGATCTCGGCGTCGAGACTCGCGCCGCTTCCGCCGAACGAAGCGGAGCCTTTGAGGCTCTCGCGCCGCTCGCGCGCTTGCCGCGCCGCCGCGCGCGCCTCCGCCGCCTCCGCGCGCGAGCGCTCGACGGCGGCGTGGCGCGCCCGCTCCTCCTCGCTCACCGCGGACGCGCGCAGCTCGACGGACGCGGGCGACGCCGCCGCCACCTCGAAAGCGCCGCCGCTTTGCGTTTCGCACGCATTCTCCTCGGGTCTCGCGCCCCCTCGGGTCTCGAACCGCTCCGCGCGCGAGGAGATCTCCGAGGAGATCTCCGCGGAACCCCCGAAGTCTGCGAAGTCGTCCGGAAACACGCCGCCGCCGGAGTCGCCGCTCGCGCCGCTCGCGCCGCTCGCGCCGCTGTCGACGCGGGGCAT
>MDSV01053236.1_pt1 | contig 30546 bp, 32 predicted proteins | sample 810851 | NCBI WGS metagenome assembly MDSV01 (sample SAMN05326640, study PRJNA326480) | marine metagenome | isolation source: seawater | place: Atlantic Ocean: North East | collected 2012 | reverse complement strand
GCCTGCTGTTCGTGGCGGCGATCCTGTTGCCGCTGCTGCTGCCGCCGGAATGGACGGTGGACAAGCTCGGCCGCACGCTTGCCGCGCTGACGATCTTCGCTGCCGCCTATCTGGCGGAGGTCATTCGCGGCGGCCTTCAGGGGCTGGATGACGGGCAGATCGAGGCGGCCGAGGCGCTCGGCATTCCCTACTGGAAGATGATCTGGCACATCGTCCTGCCGCAGGCCATCCAGAACGTGATCCCGCCGCTGACCAACACCGCCATCGTGATGATCAAGAACACTTCGCTGGTGCTGATCGTTGGCGTGTTCGACATGCTGAGCGCGGCGCGCAGCGCCAGCACCGACCCTGCATGGCCGGCGCCTTCCACCGAGGCCTATCTCTTCGTCGCGGCGATCTACTTCATCATCTGCTTTTCCATCTCAATCTATTCGCGCCATCTCGAACGGGGCGTAGCCGCAAGGACACACGGATGAAACCTGCGATCGAAATCGATAACATCGACAAATTCTACGGCGATTTTCATGTCCTCAAGGGCGTTTCGCTGACGGTTGCGGCCGGCGAGAAAGTGGTGGTGTGCGGGCCTTCGGGATCGGGCAAGTCGACGCTGATCCGCTGCATCAACCGGCTCGAGGAGCATCAGGCGGGCCGGATTGTCGTTAACGGCGTTGAGCTTGGCGACGATCTGCGCAATCTCGATGCGGTGCGGCGTGATGCGGGCATGGTGTTCCAGCACTTCAACCTGTTTCCGCATCTGACGGTGCTCGAAAACTGCGCTCTGCCGCAGATCCTGTCGCGGCGCACGCCGCGCGCGGAAGCGGAGACGGCGGCGGAAACCTTCCTGAAGCGCGTCCGGATTCTCGACCAGGCGCCCAAGTTTCCCGGGCAGCTTTCCGGCGGGCAAAAGCAACGCGTCGCCATAGCGCGGGCGCTCTGTATGCGGCCGCAGATCATGCTTTTCGATGAACCGACATCGGCGCTCGATCCGGAGATGATCCGGGAAGTGCTCGACGTGATGGTGGAACTCGCCGATGACGGCATGACCATGGTGGTCGTGACCCACGAAATGGGCTTTGCCCGCCAGGTCGCCGATCGCGTCGTCTATATGGAAGCCGGCGAAATTGTCGAAACCGCCGCCCCGGATCAGTTCTTCGATGCGCCGGAAGACGAGAGAACCCGACGTTTTCTGTCCAGCATCCGGACGATGATCCACTGAAGGGCCCGTCGCGAGCCGACATCTTCTTGCGAGACAGTTCGATGCAGCGTGCTTGTGGCGCACCGCATCGACGCTTTTCAGTTCAGCGCGCGCCGAATGCCCGGAAGGAACCGCAGCACTGTCGCATCCAGAAGCAGGATGAGCGTGATCGCGAGCCCGGCCAAGGGAAACACGATGCCGAGCGCGACGACGAGCAGGGCGGCGCCTTTCCAGAATGGCAGGTCCTGTGGTCTAGGTGGTGCGAACAGGCGGCTGCCGGCGGTTCCCGGGCGGCGCTTCCACCACATGATGGCGCCGGAGACCGAGACCAGCACGACGGACAGGCAGAAGACCGTGTTCAGCACGAGGTTCCAGACGCCGAGATCGCCTTCGTGGAAGGCGATGCCGACGGCCATGGCCTTGGCATAGGGCGAATAGTCGGCAAATCCGACATCGGCGAGCACTTTGCCGGTATACTGGTCGATATGGATCGTCCGGTCGGCGGTCGGGTTCGGGCCGTCATTCGACATGCTGTCATGGCTGATGGTCCACACGCTGGTGGCGTCTACCGGAATATGGATCTGGAAGCGGCCGTTGAAGCCGAGCGAACGGGCGAAGGCGGCGACGCTGTCGATATCGACCTTGCCGGAAATCGCCTCGACGCCGGCGGGCGAACCGGATTCCGGCAGCGGCGTCTGTTCCAGGCCCCACGGAACCTCCTTGGTATTGCCGTGGTTCATGTCGGCATGGGTGCTGTCGGAAAGTGGCGCGCCCCATTTTTCGGCCGGAAAGGTGTTCCAGGCCTGCACCATCTTCTCGCCCCAGATGCCGGCCCAACTGAGGCCGGAAAGCAGGAAGACGAGCAGGACAAGCGAGATCCACATGCCGGTGACGCCGTGGACAGATTTCCACAACGCCCTCTTGTTGAGAGAAAGCTGCGGGATCAGCGTTGCGCGCCAGCCGGTTCCGTTGCGCGGCCAATGCAGGTAAAGCCCGGTCGCGATCATGATGATGGCGAGGCTTGCGGCGATTTCGATCATCCGGTCGCCGAAACGGCCCAGAAGAAGCGTGCCATGAATGTCCGTTGCAAAATCGTACCAGCCCGCGCGCCACGGAAAGGTCTTCATCACCGCCCCGCTATAGGGATCGATCGCCACGCCGGTGGTGCCGGCGTCTGTTGCGACGGCGAAGGCAGCAACGCGATTGTCGGCAAGCGGCTCGACATACTGCGTGGCATGGCTGCCGGGAACGGCCGCCTCCGCTGCGGCCTCAAGTGCGCTGATCGCCATCGTCCCGCCCTGTGGCGTGATGGCCATGCGCTCGGCGCCAAGGCCAGCGCCCCAGGATATCCAGAGCATGGTCAGGCCGGTGATGGCCAGCATGCAGAGGAAGGGAATGACGTAGAGGCCGGCGTAAAAGTGCCATCGCCAGGCGATGAAGTAATATTTTTTTGCGTCAACCGCAGTCGACGGGGCCGCGGCCCGAGAGATCGTGTCAGTCATGTCTGTCTTTCGCTTCGATAAGGTTTCAACGGATTTCGAAACTCAGGAAGCGAGAGGTGGCCCTGTTGAAGGCGGCAGGCCGGTGGCCTTGGCATGCGCGAGCAGGATCGTCGGTCGATCGGGAATAATCAGGAAGGCGCTGCTTCCAGTCGACAGGGGCCGTGGGGCATCGGCAAGATTGAACAGGCCATGCGCCATGGCCCAGCCGCAAGGGTTGCCCTGCGCCGGCTCCGGTTTTGCGGGCTTCGGCTCTGTCGTGATCTCCAGCGGGCCGTGGCTCGTGCAGATGACGACCTTGATGCCCTCAGGCGTTGCAACCGGCATGATGCCGGCCGGCGCCAGCGAGAACAGCAGGAAGAACACTAGCACGATACCGCCGATCAGATCGCGGTTTCGGCGCAACTCAGCCATCGTCGGTGTCGATCAGCCGCTTCAGCTTCTCGATCGCCATATCGTGATCTTCCTGATAGGCGATGGTGCTTTGCAGCACGCCGCCATCGTTCAACAGGAACACCGATGCGGAATGGTTCATCGTGTAGTCGCCGTTGGGATCGTTCGGATCGAGTGGCACCTTTTCGTAGTAGATGCCGAAGCCGTCCGCCATGGCGCGGACCTTGTCCGGATCGCCGGCAATGCCGGTAACGCGGTCGGTGACGTTGGAGAGATAGTTCCGCATCATCTCCGGCGTGTCCTGTTCCGGGTCGATCGTGATCCAGTAGGCGTCGATCTTGTCGCCATCGGGATCGACCTCGTGCAGCCAGCCATTGAGCTCGTAAAGCGTCGTCGGGCAGACTTCCGGGCAGTGGGTGAAGCCGAAGAACAGCGCGGTCGGCTTCTGGCGGAAGGCGGCCTGGGTGATGGGAGAACCGTTATCGGCGGTCAGCGTGAAGTCCGGCCCCATAGGGATATGCATCATCTCTTCATTGGTCTCACCGATCTGATAGACCAGCCAGATGATCACCACGCAGATGGCAGCGATGGACCCCCAGAGGGCCCTTCTGAAGTTCTTCATGTCCTGAATTCCTGCCTTGCGCACACGGGTCTGCGGGGCCGTCGCCGGCCCGGCAGACGCGCTTGTGCGATTTGGGAACGCCCCGCATCGCCAGTCAGGCTGTGCGGGTCGGTGCGGTGTCCGAAACTCAGTTCGCCTTCATGTCGCCATGGTCGGCGTGGTCATGATCCATGCCATGCATGTCGTGGCCGGCTTCCTTCGCGGCGATGCTTTTGACGGAGAAGGGCACGGTCACCTTTCCCGCCTTCTCGAAGGTCAGCTCGACATCGACGACCGTATCTTCGACAAGCGGTCCATTCAGTTTCATGAACATGATGTGCAGGCCGCCCGGCGAAAGCTCCACAGTCTCGTGAGCGGGAACCGGAATGCCATCGGTCATCTGGTACATCTTCATCACATCGCCATCCATGCGCATGTTGTGAAGCTGCAGGTCGCCCGCGGCATCGGATGAGGCGGCGATGAGGCGATCGTCGGTATCGCCATTATTGGTGATCGACAGGAACCCGCCGCCGACGGGCGCGCCGGGCAGAGTGGCGCGGGCGAAGGCGCCGGTGATGTCAAGATCACCAAGCTTGATGTCCTCGCTCATGGCGTGGTCCATATCATGGCTCATGTCATGAGACATCGCGGCGTGGTCGTCGTGGCCACCATGTCCGTGACCGGCCGCCGTCACCGTCAGCTTGGGCGCGGGTTCGGCGTCACTTGTCTCGCCCGTACCGGTCCAGTGGTTGGCGCTGCCATCGGCGCAGAGCTGAACGGCCGGGAAATAGAGCACCGTGCCGGGGGCGATATCGGCCGACAGCGAGCCGCGCATCACGAACTCGTCGTAATAGGCGTCGGGCAGTTCTCCGCCCTTCCAGATCACCTCGGTCACGCCTTCGCTGACCGGCGTGCCATGGTTCATATAGGTTTCGGCGTAAGCGCCGGTGACGGTTTCGAGCTCCCAGCCGGCATGCGGCATCGGCTTCACGCTGTAAAAGCCTTCCGGCACTTTGACCCGGACTTCAGTGGTCGCCGCGCCATCGCAGCCGTGCGGCACGCGGATAACGGCCTTGTAGCTGCCGCCGGCCGATGCTTCGCCGGTTTCGAGCGTCATGTGGGCATTGGCGGCGGAAAGGCTGGCAAGGCTGATTGCGCCGGCCCATGCGATACGGGTCATGAACGTGGTCATGGAAAATACTCCGTTTGGAATTGTCGTGATTTTACGGACCCTGACAGGCCCGCTTTGCGGAATCAGACAGCAAACGGCGGTGCGCGCGGGTTGTAATGGCTCGTGTAGACGACGCGGGACGGTGTCTCATCTTCAAATGCGAGATCATGCGCCAAGAGGCAGGTATAGGCCGGGACGGCCTCGTCCGGCGGTGGCGGCAGGATGGCGGCATCCTGGCGGCAGGCATGGCAGGGGCCGTGGCTCATGGCCCCGTCATCGCCGGGCCCGCTGCCGCAGAGAACGGTCTGGGACGATGCCAGAAGCGAACTGGCGTCGTGGTGGGTCAGAGCCGGCATGAAGGGCTGATAGATAAAGGCGAGCGCAAAAACGGCGATCACGGCCAGTGCCGCCGCCAGTTCCCGCATCGCTGCCTTCAATCCCCGCAAACCCAAAACCTCCCCATCATTCCGCTGTTCCGCCGAAGCATGCAGCATGTCGGCCAGACAAGAATGGAAGCCGCACGTTATTGCAACTTGTCAATTTGACGCAAGCGAAATGCGATCTCGCGCACCGGTTTCATCCATGGTCCTGAACATCTGCCGCCACAAGGCTGACGTCCTCGAACGTGACATACGCCATCGCCTTGTGGATCGAAAACTGACGTGTGTCGTTGGGCCCCGTCATCACCAGAATGACCGTTTCCTTCGGCGGACAACCGGGGAGGTGGCAGGCAAGCTCGTTGACCGAGACGATGGTTGCATCATCGATCTTCAAACACGCGCGCGTCCAGCTCTTGATCCTGCGCGCGGACTCGACAACATTCGGCCGTTTCGGGGCGAGCGGGTTCACGAAAGCACTGCTCAAGCGGTTTTCCTACTGCTTTTCCTTGAGCGCGCGACAAGGGCGTCGAAAAACGCGCGGATCTGCTGTTGCGGGAGGTCCATGCCGATCAGCACGATCCGCGTGCCGCGCTCCTCACCTGGCCATTGCGGCAGGCGCACGGTCGGGTCCATCCTGTGCTGGACGGCGTGGATCACCATTGGTCTTTCGGGATCGTCGCTGAGCGCGACCAGCCCCTTCATGCGGATGAGGCCGCGGTTTTGCGGGCTGAGGAGAACGCCCAGCAGAATGCCGATCGCATCCGGGTCCAGCGGCGTTTCGCTCGTCAGGGTAAACGCCTCGATCTCGTCGCCATGGCGATTGGGGTCGTGGTCGTGTTCGGGATGAGGGGAGAGCCGCTCCATCGCCAGCCAGCCATTGACGTCTTCAGCCTTGTGCACAACGGAGTAGGGCGTTTCGCCGAGAAGCGAGCCGAGGTCGAAGCCCGGCGCATGCCGGTCACGAAAGCGCGCGGCGGGATGAGCACGGAAAGCTCCTGCGCCCAGTTCCGTTTTTCCTCGGCGATATCGGTTTTCGTCAGGATCACCGCATCGGCAAAGGCCAGCTGTTTCCAGCCTTCGATGAAGCTTGCAAGCGTTGCACGCCCGTCAATCGTATCGAAGGCGGTGATGACGCCCTGCAGATAGAAATGGCGCGCAACGGCGTGGTCGCGCAGCGCGGTGGCCGGCGCGCCGCCGGGGATCAGGCTGTTGATGATAGGAGCGGGATCGGCAAGCCCGGTGGTTTCGATGACCACCCGGCTGATCGGGCCGATTGCGCCTTTCATGCGGGCGTCGTGCAATTCGAAAAGCGAGGTGCGGATATCGCTGCTGGCGGAGCAACAGAGACAGCCGGTCGTGGTGCGCATGTAGCGCTCCGAGCCGGCGCGGACCAGATCGTGATCGATGGCGATGGAGCCGAATTCGTTGATGATCACGGCCGTGTCGGCCATCCGCGGATCGCTAACCAGTGAATTGACCAGCGTCGTCTTGCCGGAGCCGAGAAAGCCGGTCAGCAGCGTTACCGCAACGGGGTCGTAGAACTGCTTCAATCCATTCCTCTCTGACGCGGGGACGGGCTTGTCGACAAACCGCTGCGTCCGGCCCTGGAAGGCCGGACGCTTCTTCTTTGGTTACGGCGCTGACCTCAGTGCGCCAGCATCTCGTCGACGATCTGGTCGCTGTCGAGCGATGACGGGTAGTAGGTCGGCCAGTTGGTGAGTTCCTCCAGCACGGCGGCGCGGTCGTCGCCCCAGTAGAGGTGATAGTGATCGGCCTCTGCCGGTGCGATCCGGTGGTCGGAGAACTGGATGAACTGCGGGGCCGCCTCGTCGCCGCCGGTCTTTTCGAAGATGAAGCGGACGCCGCGGTTGCCCTTGGCATAGGTCAGGATTTCATAGCCGTCGCTTGCGTAGTGGCCTTTGACGGCCGCGCCATCCCTATAAAAGGTGACCATGTCGCCATCGATGGTGATGCGCTCGACATCGGTCTTGTAGCCGGTGTCGTAATAGGCCTTGTATTCCTCGGCGGTCATCTCGCCGGTCTCGGCCTTGTGTTCCATGACCGAGTCGAGGGTTCCGTCCTGAAGATAGGGATAGACCGACTGCCAGTCGCCGGCCCAGTCGGAAAGGGTGCGATCAGCGATCTGGCTGTCCTCGAAATAGCCCTTGGCGATCTGCGGGTCGCCATGATCGTGGTCATGGCCTTCGTGGTCATGTTCGCTCTCGTGGACCATGCCGCTGCCGCCGGCAACGGCGATGTTGTAGGGGATGCCGCCGACGTCGATGGTGCCGACTTCCGTGAGGCCATCCTTGGCGATGCGGCGGACGAGGCCGGCATTCGGGTCGCTCATCACGATTTCATCGCCGGCCATGGCGATGCGCGGACGCGGATCGTTCCAGTGGCCGTCCATCGAATAGGGTCCGGTGACCTTGGCACTTTCCGTGAGGCTGGCGTCCAGGATATCAATCTGGTGCAGGCTGCCATCCTCGGTCAGGACATAGCCGAAGCGGGCATTGGCCGGATCGAGCGCGAAATCGACGCGACGGAAGGGCAGTTCGATGTAACGGAAATGCGGTTCGTCGGCGGGATCGACGACGACGAGGCCATTGGATCCGTAATTGCCGAGAAAGACCTGCATGCTTTTCGCGCCAAGCAGGGTACCCGTCGTCTGGTCGTCCGGCAGATCATCCGGATAGGTCAGCATCTCGAAGACGGGGCCGTCTTCACCGGCGGTCACGGCCAGCACGCCTTCCTGGCAACCGGCGGCGAGATAGGCGCCGGAGAAGGCTTCGCCATGGATGCCGGTGCAGGTCGCGACATCGCCGGTCGGCTCGCCGTCTTCGGTCACGGCGCGCAGGCCGATGCGGGTGCCGTCGACCGGCGTGTCGGTGGCAACGGTCGTGACCCAGTATTGGCCGACGGGGGCGGCAAAGCCGTGATGGGCGCGGTCCTGCTTCAGCTCGCTGGTTTCAATCTCGCCGTGGGAAAGCTCGTGAGCATCGACGATCGCGGCATAGCCGCCCTTGTCGAAATTGATGACCACCTTGCCGTCATGATCAATGATGTGGAACGGGCGCGGACCGGTGAGGCTGCCCTCGACGGCCGCCGGCTCCTCGATATCGATATCGGAATGGTCGCCATGGGAATGCAGCGAGATGCCGCTGTTGATGAAATGCACCGCGTCGCTGTCCGACTGGACGGCGACGATGGCGGCGCCACCATTGACCGCGTAGAGCTTGCTCTGGCCGGCGGTGTCGAAGGACCAGCGATGGTCGGGCTCGCTGAGATCGAAGGCCGTGATTTTCGCATCGGCATGATCGCCGACGAAAACGCGGTAGAGGGTGACGCTGTCCTCATGGTCTTCGGCAAACGCCGCCGGAGCGCCAAGTGAAATCGCGAGTGCGGATGCACCCAGGATCCATCGTTTCATATCAGTCTCTCCTTGATGGTATAACGTAACAAGTATGGGCAAGGCTCGGCCTCGCCCTTTTTTATGGGTGTCAGCCGTTGTTGATGGCGGCGGCGAACGTTTCGACGTTGTAGTGCATCATGTCGATATAGCGCGGCGCGGGGCCATCGGCTGAAGACAACGCATCCGAATAGAGCGTTCCCCCAAGCTCGAGTCCGGCTTCGGACGCGATCTGTTCGACGAGGCGGGCGTCGGAAATGTTTTCGGCAAAGACGGCGCTGAGCGACAGCATCAGCGTGCCGGACAAGGCCCTCTGCATGAAAGCGAACTCGATGAAGGGAAGCACGAGAGCGTCGTAGATCATCCTAGCAGCCCGACAATGCCCTTCATCAGCGTCGATTTGCCAGACCCGTTGCCGCCGACCACCGCCGTCAGACTGCCCTTGCCGACAATGCCATTCAGGTGGTGCACGGCCGGATGGCGGTCATATCCAAGCGTCAGATCGCGAAAGGTCAGGCAGGCCTCGGCCATCGAAAGAGTCTCGTTCATAGACAGGAGATTCAGTAATGTAATACCATTACGTCTATCGAACGCGTGATTTGAAGGCAACCGCTTTTTCCGGCTTCGGCGAAAATTTCGTCCCGGGTTTGAAAAGGCTTCGACAATGCGCACTGGCGGCGTTTCGAGAAAACGATGCGCATCTCGTCTTCGGCTCCAAGCTTGGCAATTTCGAAATCCCGGAAACCCTGCCGCCGGGGCCGCTGCAGGCGTTTCTGCCGCTGAAGGTTGCAGAAGTCTCCTCGCTCAGGCCGGGCCTCACCGTAGCCGTGGAAGGTGAGGGGCTTTCCGGCGCCGCTTCCCGCTGGCTGGAGCGACTGGAGACCGCGCTTCCTTCAAAGCTTGCGACCGAAGACGGCCAGCCGGTCATGGTGGCAGATGAAAAGCCGAGCTATCTTGGCGCTTGGCTCGATCCCGCGCTTCTCCACGCGCTATTTGGCCGCCTTTTGGATGAGGCCGGTATTGCCCGTGTCGCAATGCCGGAACCGTTGCGCCTGGTGCGGCGCGGAAAGGTGGCGGCGATCTTCAAAGATGGTCCTGAACCTTACACGATACCCTTCGCCACCGGCCGCTTTCTGCTCGGCGAGCGAACGGTGCCCCCACAGGATCTCGCGATCTTCGAGACGACGCCTTGAGAGGCCTTCTGGACGCGCCATTGATGCGATAGATTCAATAGGTTGGAGCCGTGCATCCGAATGGATGCGCGGCTCCAGCCAGTTCCGGCGCGAATCTCCCTTGCAAGCAAAGACCTCAAGGGCAACAGGTCACAGAAAGTCGAGCACCATCCGGTTGAACTTGTCGGCATGTTCCCACTGAACCCAGTGGCCGCATCGATTGAAGACGTGCAGTTCGGAATTCTGGATGCCAGCCACCAGCCTGATGCCGGTGTCCATCGGCACGAAGCGGTCGTTGCGACCCCAGACGATCAGCGTCTCGGCGGTAATCTCGTGCAGCCGGTGGTCGACATTGGGGAACTGGCGCGGATTGATTGCCAGGCTCTTGACGAAATTTCCCAGATGGTCGCGGCGCGCCAGAATGTTCTTCAACCGGGTCTCGAACAGGTCTTCGGTGAGATCTCTCGGATCGAAGACGAAAACCTCCATCATCTTCTTCAGGTTCTCGATGGTGGGATTGCGGTAAAGCGCGCCGATCAGCTTGATGCCTTCGGCGGGCTGCGGCGTGAACAGGCTCACGCCCCCGGTGCCGCCGCCCATCAGGATCAGCTTGCCGACCTTTTCTGGATGCGCGAGCGCAAAGGCGACAGCGCTGTGGCCGCCCATGGAATTTCCGATGATGTGTATCTTCTCAAGCGCCAGTGCCTCGACAAGGCCGTTCAGCATCCGCGCGTTCAGATCGGAGCGTGAACCGGTGGAAATCACCGTGTCGCTCTCGCCCCAGCCGGGGCAATCCATCAGCACGACGCGATAGCCTGCGTCGGTCAGGGGTTGGATATTGCGATTGAAATTCGCCCAACCCGTTGCCCCGGGACCGGAACCGTGCAGCATCACCACGGTCTCGCCGCCGTTCCTGGGGTCGCAGTCGTTGTAATGAATTTTCAACGTGCCGTCGCCATCGGCGATCTGCGCAAAACGGCTGGTCTCTTCCGCCGTAAATATATGAGCCATGAAAACTCCTCCGAATTCCGTGATGGCGGTTCCTTCGCGGCGAACTTAGCGACCTCGTCGCGGCGCACGCAAACGGTCCGCCCATGCTGTGCACATTGTGCACGTCGCCGATTTGAAGATTGTCCCGCCTGTTTCGCCTCTGTTAGCCAGTGAAAAGCGGACGGCGCGGTCCCAATGCCGCGAGGAGCGGCGCTCGCCAGACGTTTTCATATCAAAGGCCAGTGCCGCGCATGTCGCGGCCGGGACGCAATGTTCAGGAAGCCGCAGGCGGTTTCCCGGCTAGAGAAGTGTTGCCATTTTCAGGGAGGCTTTCCATGGCATTTTCAGACCAGTTTGACCCCGGGCCGCAGATCGCCCAGTGCGGCACCGTCAATCTCGGCACCAGGGATATCGAAAAGTCGCTGTTCTTCTTCCGCGATACGCTGGGCATGGAAGAGGTCGAGCGTAATGACAATGTGTCCTATTTGCGCTGCTATCAGGAACTCGGTCATCATTCCCTGGTTCTGACCGAACAGGAAGAGGCCGTCGTCAATGCCTTTTCATTCCGCGTCAAACGCCCGCAGGATGTGGCGCTTTTCCATGAGGAACTGAGCCGGCAGGGTATCGAGGTTCTCGAGGTTCCGGCCGGCGCCGAAGCCGGACGCGGCGAAGCGATCCGTTTCCTGCTACCCGGCGGCGGCCATCCGTTCGAGCTCTACTACGATATGGAAAAGCCGCTGGCGCCGGAAAGCATGCGCTCGCGCCTGCCGTCCAACAGCTCGAAACGGCGTGGTCTCGGCGTGCGCCGGATCGATCATTTCAATATTCAGGCCTCGCCGGACACGATCAATCAGGCTGAAAACTGGGTGCGCGATACGCTCGGCTTCAAGCGCCGCGAATTCGCCCATTTGCCGAACCGGCCGGGAACCGTGCTGGCCTCCTGGATGTCGGTGACGCCGCAGGTGCACGATCTGGCGATTGTCGCCAATGGTCTCAACAAGACGGCCCAGCTTCATCACATCGCCTTCAACCTGCAGGATTTTTCCGACGTCTTGACCGCGGCCGACACGCTGCGCGATCTCGACGTTTCCTATGGCGTCGGACCGGGCAAGCACGGCATCGGCCAGGCGATGTATCTTTACATTCACGATCCGGGGTCCGATCACCGCGTCGAGCTTTACGCCGGCGGCTACCTGATTTTCGACCCCGACTGGAAGGCGATCGAATGGGAGCAGGAAGCGTTTCCGGACGGCATGACCTGGTACGGCGATCCCATCGACACATCGACAGGCAGCCGCGGCCGCGACACCACCGGCTGCGCCGGGCTCTATCGCAATGAGCTCGTCCCCGCCCCGGCCAAATAATCTTCGACCTTGCGCGCCGCTTCCCGAAGCGGCGCGAGATATTTCTCGCATGCCTGCGACAGGCTCATGGCCGATCGCAGCATCACGACATTGATGCAGCCGGCCACCTTGTCGCCATGCATGACCGGAACCGCGAGCGCCATGATCTTCTGCTCGCGAGTCCAGTCGCCATTGGCAAATGCGTAGCCGTTTTTCCGGTGGTCATCGAGCTGCGCCTCGAAGGCGCTCCGCGCCGATGGTTCCGCCAGAAGCGACCCAGGCTGCTGCGCAAGCTCGGCAAGCAGCTTTTGGCGTTCCTCATCCGGACAGAAGGCAAGATAGGCGCGGCCCAGAGCCGTTGTGGTCAGCGGCAGGCGGCGGCGCACCGTGACCTTGTGAAACGAGAGCGGGCTGAAGCGGTGCGTGGTCTCGCGCACCTGCATGGAAAGCCCGTCCAGCGTTGCCAGATCCGAGGGCCAGACCACCTTGACAAGCAGTTCGCCGAGAACGACGGAAGCTGCTTCCGAAATCCACTCGTCTTCATTGTAGCCGTCGCTCAGGCCATAGACGCCGGCCGTCAGCCTGTAGCTGTCGTCGGAGGTCGACCGGCGCACCAGCCCCTCGTTCTGAAGCGTTTCCAGAAGCCGGCGCACCGTTGTGCGATGCAGCGCCGTTGCCGTGCTCAGTTCGCGCACGGTCGCCCATCCACCCTCGGCCTGATTGAGAGACCGCAACAAAGCGAGGCCGCGCGAAAGCCCTTGGACAGGCTTGTATGGCGTGTGGCTTGCGTCTCCCATTTGAGCTCCCGTCACGTGCACTATGTGCACGAATCTTTCATGATCGTTGTTAACTTTGCAAGCCTGCTGATAGCTGATCCCGGTTGCCGGGGCGCGGAGGAGAACGTCTCCCGGACGATGAGACCGAGGAGCCAGATCATGACATTTCCCGTCAGTTCACATCAAGATGCCGCCGCGGCGGCCGAGACCGCGCGCGCGACCCCGATGAAGGCGCGGGTTCTGATTGCGGGCGCGGGCCCCGTTGGCCTGACGCTCGCCAATTATCTTGGCGGCTATGGCGTCGAGACGATCGTGATCGAGGCGCTGCCGGAGCTGATCGATTACCCGCGCGCCATCGGCATTGACGATGAGGCGATGCGCACGATGCAGGGCATCGGGCTCGCCGACAGGATCGAGCCGCACACCACGCCCTTGCACTGGATGCGGTTCCTGACCGCGAAGGGCCGCTGCTGGGCCTCTCTTGAACCGAAAACCGACGAGTTCGGCTGGTCGCGACGCAATGCCTTCATCCAACCGCAGGCCGACCGGATTCTTTACGAGGGGCTTTCCCGCTTCAGCCACGTGAAGGTCCTGTTCGCGACCGAATTCAAGAGCCTGAAGCAGGACGCGGACGGCGTGGTCGCGACGGTGGAAGGTCCGGATGGTCCCTTCACCATCGATGCTGACTATATGGTCGGCGCAGATGGCGGCCGCAGTCCGGTCCGCGAGGCATTGGGCCTTGCCTTCGAAGGTAAGACGGCCGCCAATCAATGGATGGTCGTCGATGTCGAGAACGATCCCGTCGGCACGCCCAATGTCTACCTGGTCTGCGATCCGAAGCGGCCTTACGTTTCTGCCGCCTTGCCGCACGGCGTGCGCCGTTTCGAATTCATGGTGATGAAGGATGAGGACGAAGCCCATTTCGAGCGTCCCGACGTCATGCGCGCCCTGCTTGCCAAGGTTCTGGAAAAGCCGGAAAAGGCAAAGCTGATCCGCCGCCGCATTTACAATCACAATGCCAGGCTTGCCAATCGCTTCCGCGTGGGGCGGGTCATGCTTGCCGGCGACGCCGCCCATATCATGCCGGTCTGGCAGGGGCAGGGCTATAACAGCGGTATTCGCGACGCCGCCAATCTCGGCTGGAAGCTGGCCATGGTGGTGAATGGTCGTCTGGGTCCGGACATTCTCGATACCTATGAGAGCGAGCGGCGCAGCCATGCCAAGGCGATGATCGACCTGTCGGTCATGGTCGGCAAGGTGTTCAATCCGCCGTATGCGTTTCTCGGCACGGTGCGCGATGGCGTCACCCGGTTTTTGAACCTGTTTCCCGCCGTCAAGCGCTACATCGTCGAGATGCGCTTCAAGCCGATGCCGCGTTTTACCGAAGGCGCTCTCGTGCCAAGTCGCGTCAAAAGCAAGGAAAGCCCGGTCGGTCGCCTGTTCATCCAGCCGCGGGTGCGCACCGTCACGGGTGAGGTCAGGCGCATGGACGACCTGATCGGTCCCAACTTCGCAATCCTCTCCTGGGGCAACAATCCGCTGCAATATATGGATGCCGACCAGGTCGCGATGTGGCAGGCGCTCGGCGCGGTCTTCATCTGTGTGAAGCCGGACGTGCAGCTCGGCGTCAGGCCCGATGAGGCGCTCGGCTTCGGAACAGATGCGATGAACGGCGTCGTCGAGATCGGCGATCAGCAGGGCCGGCTGAAGGAATGGTTCGGCAACTGGCCGGAATCCGTGGTCTTCCTGCGGCCCGACCGCGTGGTGGCGGCCACGGCCACGCCGCTGACGGTGACCGAGGTCTCGCGTTCGCTGGCGCGCGCCATGTCCTATCCCGGCAAGCCGCAGCGGATGGCGGTGGCGAAGGAGGCGTGATCATGGTCGATCCCGCATTGGTCCGGCAACTCGCGGGCGCGCTTCTTGCCGCCGAGGAAACGGCAAAGCCCATCGCCCCGATCCGTGATGCCATGCCCGACGATGACGGCGAGACCGCCTATGCGGTCCAGCGCGCCAATGTCGAGCATTGGGTGTCGTCCGGTCGGCGGGTCGTCGGCAGCAAGATCGGGCTGACGGCCAAGGCCGTGCAGGCGCAGCTTGGCGTCGATCAGCCGGATTTCGGCACGCTTTTCGCCGACATGATCTATGGCGATGACGAGGAAATGCCTTTTGCGCGGGTGATGCAGCCGAAGGCGGAGGCGGAGATCGCGCTGGTGCTGAAGGCCGACCTCAAGGCGGCCGACACGACGCTGGTCGAACTGATCCGCGCCGTCGACTTTGCGCTTCCCGCGATTGAGATCGTCGGCAGCCGGATTGCAGACTGGAATATCCGCTTCAACGACACGGTTGCCGACAACGCATCGTCCGGGCTCGTGGTTCTGGGCGGCGTTCCGGTGCCGCTTGCCGGCCTTGATCTCAAAACTCTCTCAATGGCCATGACCCGGAACGGCGAAACGGTTTCGACCGGTTCCGGCGCGGCCTGCCTCGGCCATCCGCTCAACGCGGCGCTGTGGCTGGCGCGCAAAATGGCCGCCTTTGGAACACCGCTTCTGGCCGGCGATCTCATCATGACCGGCGCGCTCGGGCCCATGGTCCCGGTTTCACCCGGAGACCAGCTTGAGGCCGACATTGAAGGCCTTGGGTCGGTTCGCGCCGCTTTCGGTAACAATCTGGACTGAACAGCAAGCCGGACCGGGTTTTCATGGAGGCGACCCGGCTGCCGGCATCATATTTTTGAGGAGGAAAACCAAAATGATCAAACGCAGATATTTTCTCGGTGCGGCATTGGCTGCAACCGCGCTGACGGCAGGGTTTCCAGCCTTCGCAGCGGACGATACCGTCAAGGTTGGCGTGGTTCTGTCGCTGTCCGGGCCGTTCAGCATCTACGGCACCCAGATGCAGAACGGCATCGACCTGTTCATGAAACAGCATGGCGATGAGGTTGCAGGCAAGAAGATCGAGCTGATCGTCAAGGATGACGGCGGTATTGCCCCCGACCGCGCCCGCCGCGCGGTGCAGGATCTTCTGGTGCGCGATCATGTCGATGTCCTGGCCGGGTTCACCTTCACCGCTTCGGCCATGGCCTCCGCGCCGTTGGCCGAGAAAACCAAAACGGCAATGATCGTGATGAACGCATCATCGTCGCATATCACCGATGCCAACCCCTATATGATCCGCGTCGGCCAGACCCTGCCGCAGATCACCGAGCCGGCCGGTCGCTTTGCCGCCGAACAGGGCTACGAGAATGTTTACACGCTGGTGGCCGACATCACCGCCGGTCACGATGCGGAAACAGCCTTCATTCGCGGTTTGACGACCAATGGCGGCACTGTTGCGGGAAGCCTGCGCGTTCCGGCGCAAAACCCGGATTTCGCTCCGTTCATCCAGCGCATCAAGGACGCCAAGCCGGATGCGGTGTTCGTCTGGCTGCCGCCGGGCGAGGCGACGATCAACTTCATCAAGGAGTTCGACCAGCGCGGCCTCAAGGAAGCGGGCATCACCATGCTGGGCACGGGCGATCTCACCGACGAGCTGACCATCCGCCAGACCGGCGATGCCGGGCTCGGCGTGGTGACCACCGGCCATTATGCGATGGCGCATGATTCCGACCTCAATCGGGAATTCGTGCAAGCCTATCTTGCCGCCTATCCCGATGATCCGTGGCCGAATTTCCTCTCGGTTTCGGCCTATGACGGCATGGCCGCGCTTTACTACGCGCTGGAAAAGACCGGCGGCGATGCCTCGGGCCCGGCCATCACCGAGGCGCTGAAGGGCGCGACCATAGAAAGCCCGCGTGGACCGATCACCGTCGATCCGGAAAACCGCGACATCGTTCAGACCATCTATGTCCGCAAGGTCGAGGCGGTCGACGGCAATCTCGCCAATGTCGAGTTTTTCGAATTTCCCGAAAGCCGGGACATGACGCCTTGAGGCCAGAGACGGGGCGGCTCTGCCCCCCCGTCTTCCTTTTTCGGAGCTTTGAATGGCAGGTAATATTGTCGGCATTCTCTTCGACGGATTGGCCTATGGCAGCTTGCTGTTTCTGGTCGGCGTCGGGCTTTCCATCACCATGGGACTGATGAATTTCATCAATCTGGCCCATGGGTCGTTCGCCATGATCGGCGGTTACGCAAGCGTCTATCTGGCCAACAGGGCGGGTATTCCCTTTCTCGCCACCCTGCCGCTCGCCTTTGTGGCTGCGGGGCTCTGCGGTATCGTCGCCGAGCGTCTTCTGTTTCAAAGGCTCTACAAGGCGCCGCATCTCGACCAGATGCTGTTTACTGTCGGTTTCGTGTTCTCCTCGATTGCAGCCGCGCACTATTTCTTCGGCGCGTCGCAGCAGTTCGTAGCGATGCCGGACATGCTGCAAGGGCAGGTCCGGTTCATGGGCGTCGATTTCGGCAAATACCGGCTGCTTCTGATCGCCTTTGTCGCCGCTGTCACGCTGGCGCTCCACCTGATGCTGTCGAAGACCCGCTTCGGCGCGGAAATCCGCGCCGCCGTCGACAATCAGGATGCGGCGGCGGGCCTTGGCATCAATGTCAATCTGGTCTTTGCCCTCTGTTTTGCGCTGGGCACCGGTCTTGCCGGTCTCGGCGGCGCGCTGGGCGTGGAAGTGCTCGGGCTCGACCCGACCTTCCCTCTGAAATACATGGTCTATTTCCTGCTGGTCGTGGTTGTCGGCGGCGCAGGCTCGATCAGGGGGCCGTTGATCGCCGCATTGCTGCTTGGTGTTTTCGATGTCGCGGGCAAGTATTTCGTGCCGGAAATCGGCGCCTTCATCATCTATGTCATGATGATCGTGCTGCTGATCGCGTTTCCCTCCGGTCTTGGGGGTAAGCGCGCATGACAATCCGTTTTCAGGCCGTCCAGAGGCTCGCGTCGCCGCGCCCGCGCCTTGCCGAAATTGTCTTCTGGCTGCTGCCGGCCGCCCTCTATTTCCTGCTGCCTTTCGACCGGGCGCTCGTTCTGTCACTGATGACCTATGCCATCGCGGTTCTCGGCCTTGATCTGGTGCTCGGCTATGCCGGCATCGTGTCGCTCGGCCATGCCGCCTTCTTCGGCATCGGCGCCTATACTGCGGGGCTTCTATCCGTCAATGGTTGGCGCGAGCCCTTGAGCGGGCTTTTGATCGCTGGCGCGCTGACGCTCGCCATCGGCTATCTGACCAGCTTCCTTGTCGTGCGCGGCAAGGATCTGACCCGGTTGATGGTGACGCTCGGCATCTGTCTCGTGACCTATGAACTTGCCAATCGCATGAGCGGCGTGACCGGCGGCATGGACGGGCTTTCCGGCATCGAAATGGCGCCGCTTTTCGGCACCTTCGAATTCGATTTCTTCGGCAACACTGCCTATTGGTATGCCTATGCGGTGCTCGCCATCGTTTTTGTCGCGCTGAAGTTTTTCGCTTCCTCGCCGCTCGGCCTGTCGCTGCGCGCCATCCGCGAGGGCGTTAACCGGATGCCCGCCCTTGGCGCGTCGGTCAACAACCGGTTGCAGGTCGCCTTCACCCTTTCGGCAGGGATCGCCGGCATTGCCGGCGGCCTGATGGCGCAGACGACGCAATTCGTCGGCGTCGATTCCCTTTCGGTTACCCGTTCGGCCGAATTCCTGGTGATGCTTGTCCTTGGCGGCACGGGCCGGCTTTACGGCGCGGTAATCGGCACGGCCGTGTTCGTGGTCGCCCATGATTTTCTCAATGAGGTCGATCCGGTCTACTGGGAGTTCTGGATGGGCGTGCTGCTGATGGCGGTGGTGTTTTTCCTGCGCGGCGGGCTGACCGGCGGCGCCAGCGATCTGCTGCGCTTCATTGCTTCCAAGGGCCTTCCGGCCCTGCGCAAGAGGGAGCCGGCGGAATGAAACACGATACCAGTTTCCTTTCCAAAAGCGCGGGCTTTGCACTGGCAACCGAGGGCCTGTCGAAAAGCTGGGGCGGTTTTCAGGCCAACAGCGATATCAGCTTCGCCCTGCCCACCGGCGCGCGTCATGCGCTGATCGGGCCGAATGGCGCGGGCAAGACCACCTTCATCAACATGCTCACCGGCGTGTTGCCGCCGACCGCCGGCAAGGTATTCATCGGCGGCGAGGATGTGACGCAGACCTCGCAGGAGGAGCGGGTGCGCAAGGGCATGGCCCGCACGTTCCAGATCAACACGCTGTTTCCCAAGCTCACGGTTCTCGAAAGCGTGTTGCTGGCGATACTGGAGCGCAAGGGGCTTACCCGGCAGTGGTTCCGCCCGCTGCAAAGCCATACGGTCGAAATCGAGGAGGCGCTCGACCTGATCCAGGATCTAGGGCTTGAAAACCAGGCAGGCAGCGCGGTCGAGACGCTTGCCTATGGCAAGCAGCGTCTGGTCGAGATTGCACTGGCGCTGGCATCCAGGCCACACATTCTCCTGCTCGATGAGCCGGCGGCCGGCATTCCGGCGGGCGAAAGTACCGAGGTTTTCAACGTCATTGCCAGACTGCCCGCCGATGTCAGCATTCTGTTCATCGAGCACGACATGGAACTGGTGCGCCGGTTTGCCGAGCGCATCACCGTTCTGGTCTCGGGCAGGGTGCTGACCGAGGGAACGCCGGACGAGATCATGAGCGACCGCCGCGTCCGCGAAGTCTATCTCGGGGAGGGCGGCCATGACTGATCTTCTGACCCTTGAGGGCGTTTGCGCCGGTTATGGCGAGGCCAGCGTGCTCGACAATGTCTCGTTTTCCATGGCAGGCGGCGACAGTATCGCGCTTTTAGGGCGCAACGGCGTCGGCAAGTCGACGCTGATGCGCACGCTGATGGGGCTGACGCGCCATCGGGCGGGCGTGATCCGTTTCAACGGCGCCGATATCACCTCGCTTGCCACGCATAAACGCGCCCATGCCGGTCTCGGCTGGGTGCCGCAGGAGCGGGCGATGTTTCCCTCGCTCACCGTCGAGGAACACCTGACGACGGTGGCGCGGCCGGGGCCGTGGGATCTCGGCGCGGTCTACGAGGTGTTTCCGCGTCTCAAGGAACGCCGCGCCAATATGGGCAACCAGCTCTCCGGCGGCGAACAGCAGATGCTGGCGATAGCCCGCGCGCTGATGACCAATCCGCGCCTGCTGCTGCTCGATGAGCCGATGGAAGGCCTAGCGCCGATCATCATTCAGGAGCTGGCCCAGGTCGTGCGGGAGCTGATCCGCGACCGAGGGCTTTCGGTGATCGTTGTCGAACAGCATGCGCGTCTGGCGCTGTCGATGACGGCGCGCGCCATCGTGCTTGATCGCGGGCGGATCGTCCACCAATCGGCGAGCGCGGAACTTCTTGAGGATCACGAGAAACTGAGCCGCCTCGTGGCGGTCGCCGCCTGACCGGGCGGACAAAGGATTGACGGAAAAGGACAGGTCATGACGGAAAAGATCAAGTGCGCGATTATCGGGTCCGGGAATATTGGCTCGGATCTGATGATCAAGGTGATGCGAACCTCCGATGTGATTGAAATGGGTGCCATGGTCGGCATCGATCCGCAATCCGACGGTCTGGCGCGGGCAAAGCGGCTTGGTGTGGCGACCACCCATGAAGGCATTGAAGGTCTTCTGAAAATGCCGGAATACAGGGATATTCAGGTCGTTTTCGACGCGACGTCGGCGCGCGCCCATGTTTCCAACAACGCGATCCTGCAAAGGGACGGCAAGAAGGTCATCGATCTGACGCCGGCCGCGATCGGCGCGTTCACCATTCCCGCGATCAATGGCGACGCGAATATCGACGAGCCCAATGTCAATATGGTCACCTGCGGCGGCCAGGCGACGATCCCGATGGTTCATGCCGTGTCTCGGGTTTCGCGCCGCACCGTCTATGGCGAGATCGTTGCCTCGATTTCCTCGAAATCCGCCGGTCCGGGCACCCGCGCGAATATCGACGAGTTCACCGAAACCACCTCGAAGGCGATCGAGCTTCTGGGCGGGGCCGAGCGCGGCAAGGCGATCATCATTCTCAATCCCGCCGAACCGCCGCTGATCATGCGCGACACGGTTTTCGTGCTGTCGCAGGGGGCGTCGCGGGACGATATCGAACGTTCGGTTGCCGACATGGCCGAGACGGTCCGTGGCTATGTGCCCGGATACCGGCTGAAGCAGCGTGTGCAGTTCGAGGAGATCGGCGACAACCAGCCGGTGCGGATGCCGGGCATTGGCCTTGCCACGGGACTGAAGACCACGATCTTTCTGGAGGTGGAAGGGGCGGCCCATTATCTGCCCGCCTATGCCGGAAACCTCGACATCATGACGTCTGCCGCGCTCAGAACCGCCAATCACTGGGCCGCAAAAACCATCACGGAAAGGGCCGCATAATGAGCCGGAGCAACAGGGACAAACTCTATATTCAGGATGTGACGCTGCGTGACGGCATGCATGCGATGCGTCATCAATACAGCCTCGACGATGTCCGTGACATCGCCCGCGCTCTGGACCGGGCCGGTGTCGACGCCATCGAAATCACCCATGGCGACGGTCTGGCGGGCTCGACCTTCAATTACGGCTTTGGCCGTCATGATGATATCGAATGGATCGCGGCGGTCGCCGAAGTGTGCGAAAACGCCGCCGTCACCGTCCTGCTCCTGCCGGGCATCGGAACCGTGCATGAGCTTGAGCAGGCCCATCGGGCCGGCGCGCGTTCGGTGCGGATCGCGACCCATTGCACCGAGGCGGATGTCTCGCGCCAGCATATCGAGGCGGCGCGCGCGCTCGGCATGGATACGGTGGGTTTCCTGATGATGGCGCATATGGCGGAGCCTGCAAAGCTTGCCGAGCAGGCAAGGCTGATGGAAAGCTATGGCGCGGAATGCGTCTACGTGACCGATTCCGCCGGCGCGCTGCTGCCGGACCAGTATCGCGACCGCGTTACGGCGCTGCGTGATGCGCTGAAGCCGGAAACCGAGGTCGGCGTCCACACCCATCACAATCTGGCGCTGGGCATTGCCAATGCGGTCGCCGGCATCGAGGCGGGTGCGGCGCGCGTCGATGCCTCGCTTGCGGGCATGGGCGCCGGCGCCGGCAATGCGCCGCTCGAAGTGCTGATCGCCGTCCTCAACCGCATGGGGATCGCTACGGGCTGCGACCTGTTCGCCCTGATGGATGCCGCAGACGATCTGGTGCGCCCGTTGCAGGAGCGGCCGGTGCGCGTCGATCGCGAAAGCCTGTCGCTCGGCTATGCCGGCGTCTATTCCAGCTTCCTGCGGCATGCGGAGAACGCCTCCAAGACCTACGGCGTCGATGCACGCGACATCCTGATCGAGCTCGGTGAGCGCCGGATGATCGGCGGCCAGGAAGACATGATCGTCGATGTCGCTCTCGACATGCTCGCAACGCGCCGGAAGCGTTCGGCCTGACGACGGTTTGGTCGACGCGCCTGGCTGAATGCCCTCTCCCGCGATAATGGCGAGCGTGGCATGAAATCCAGCCGATCACGGATATCCGCAGCGATCCTCCTGTTCGTCGGCCATGTCCGGCCACCCCCCCTCCCGGAATCTGCCTTTTCAGACTTTCACACGCTTCATGCTGTCGACGAGGTCAAACGTTGACAGATGCAAAATTGTAATACAAGTTGATAATATGAATATCTTATGATCCTCGGAAAGCCTTCCGCAACCAAATAAGAGTCGTGAACGCGGCGACCCCTTCTCGTGCAACATCAAAGGTTGAAGACCGAAGGAGTTTTGTTTTGAGCCAGGCCGCTTCCAATACGACCTTCTCCCGGATCGGGTGGGGATTTCATGGCTGATGTCGGCGTATCCGGTTCCCGCCGGGGGTGGCAGATCGGCAAGGCGGGCAAGGGGCTGGCCGGCGCGCTGGTGCTCGTGGCCTTCTGGGAAATGCTCCGGTCGAGCGGAGTGGTCGATCCGCGCGACCTGCCTTCGGTCCTTGCCATTCTCCGTTCTTTCGTCATGCAGATCACCAATGGCGCTCTCGTTCTCGCGGCGCTTCAGACCCTGTTTTCGTGGGCGATCGGCATGGCGGTCGCCATGGTGTTAGGAACCGCGCTCGGCATTCTCCTGGCGCTGGTTCCCTGGCTGGAACGGGCGAGCCGGCCGACGCTGGAATTCCTGCGCCCGATCCCTTCGGTGGCCCTCATTCCGGTGGCCCTGATGGCGCTCGGGATCGGCGTCGCGATGCAGGTCTCGCTGATCACCTTTGCCAGTATCTGGCCGATCCTGTTCGCCGCGCGCCAGGGCGTGGAGGCCATCGATCCGCGCTATTTCGATGTCGGCCGGGTCTGGGGCCTCGGGCAGGCGGGCCGGATCGCGCGCATCGTGCTTCCTGCCGCCTTGCCATCGATTGCGACCGGCACCCGGATCGCCGCCTCCGTGGCGCTGGCGCTGTCGATCACCGTGGAATTGCTGACCGGACGGCCGGGGCTGGGCGCGGTGCTGCAGGCCGCGCGCCTGTCGGGACAGACCGCGGACATGTGGGCCGTGGTGTTTTGCGCCGGGATCATGGGGCAGGGGATCAACATGGTCTTCCTGCGCATCGAACGCGCCCTGTTTCCATGGAGTGGAGAGCATCTTGCCTGATCGCCAAAAACTGACGATCCTGTTCGTCCAGGGGCTGTTCATCGCGCTCCTCGTGGCTGTTTGGCAATGGGCCGCGATTGCCCATCCCGCGCCCTATCTGCCGCGGATCGGCCCGATCATCGAGGCGTGGCTTTCCTATTTCCGAGCGCCGCTTCTACACCAGGCGACCTGGCCCAGCTTGTATCGCCTGCTTGCCGGCTTCTGGATAGGCGGGGGGCTTGGTGTCGTGTTCGGACTGGCGCTGGGGCAGGCGCGCGGTCTCATCGACTGGACGCGGCCGACGCTTGAATTCCTGCGCTTCATTCCCGCGGTCGCCATTCTTCCGGGCGCGCTCGTGATCCTCGGGCCGACCGATGGCATGCGGATTTTTATCATCGCCTTCGGGTCTTTCTTTCCCGTGCTGCTTGCCACGCTTGACGGCACAAGGCGGATCGAGCCGCTTCTGCTCGATGTGGCGAAGATTGAGGGGCTGAAGCCGGTGACGGTTTCGTGCCGCGTGATCCTGCCCGCCACCTTGCCGGCGATCTTCGCGGGCCTGCGCATCGCGCTCGGCATGGCGCTGATCATGATGATCATCTCCGAACTCATGGCCGCGACGAACGGGATCGGGGTCGCGATGCTGCGCGCGCAGCGCCTGTTCCAGAGCGCGAAAGTCTATGGCGGCGTTCTGGCCATCGGCACGATCAGCATTGTCCTCACACTGGCGCTTCTGGCCGTGGAGCGCCGGGTGCTGCGCTGGCACATCGGATGGAGAGAGGGCGCGAAATGACAGCTTTGACACGGACGGAAACGACGATGGGCACCGAACTTCTGAAGGCCGAGAATTTGACCAAGGCTTATGCCGGCAACGCGACCCCGGTGCTGGGCGGCGTCGATTTCGCCCAGACCGAAGGCGAGTTCCTCTCGGTGGTCGGCCCCTCCGGCTGCGGAAAGACCACGCTTCTGCGCTGTCTGTCCGGTCTGATGCGGCCGGATGCGGGTGGCGTCTCGCACCGGGGCGAAAGCTTCACCCGGCCGCCGGAATGGCTCTCGATCGTGTTCCAGGACTATAATCGCAGCCTGTTCCCATGGCTCACCGTGCGCGGCAATGTCGGTTTCGGCTTGCGCGAACGCGACCGGGCAAAGAAGGCGGCGATGGTGGATGACGCGATCGATGCCGTCGGTCTTTCCCATGCCGCCGATCTTCACCCCTGGCAGATTTCGGGCGGGATGCAGCAACGCTGCGCGCTGGCGCGTTCGCTGGTGTCCTCGCCGGGCCTGCTGCTGCTCGACGAACCCTTCGCATCGGTGGATGCGCAGACCCGGATCGATCTTCAGGACCTGTTGATGAAGCTGGTTGCCGAGCGCGGCATCTCCGCGCTCCTGGTCACCCATGACATCGATGAAGCGGTGTTCATGGGCGACCGGGTGGTGGTGCTGTCGACCCGGCCCGCCCGCGTGGTGGAGGAGGTGGTCGTCGACCTTCCCAAGCCGCGCGATCAGCTCGCCACCAAGGAGAGCCCGCGTTTCCTCGAACTGCGTCACCATGTCTACACTTCGGTGCGTCGGCAAGCCGGGGCGGCCGTCTGAGCCGCCCCCAACAACAAAAAGAAGATCAGAAAAACCTCACCAGAGAGAGAACAAATCCATGTACAAAACCCTGAAAACCCTGATCGTTTCCGCCGCGATGGCCGTGACCACGCTGTCGGCCCTGCCGCAGCCTGCCGTAGCGCAGGACCTGACCAAGGTCCGTGTTGGCTACATTCCCGTCGGCGTCTATGCCTATCTATGGCGGGCCCGCGATGCCGGCTATTTCGCGGATGCCGGTCTCGAGGTCGAGCTCGTGACCATGGCCGGCGGCGGCGAGATTATTCCCGCGCTGCAATCCGGCAGCCTGCAATTCGGCATTTCGGATGCGCTCGGCGTGCTCAACGCCCGCAATGCCGGCATCCCGGCGACCTATGTGTCGTTCAATTTCGCCCAGACCGAAGAAAGTCCGGTCCACGCGGCGCTGACCTTCGATCCCGAGATCAAGGGACCCGCCGATCTTGCGGGCAAATCGGTGGCGACCAATCTCAGCTACAACACCGACTGGACCATGATGCGGGCGTGGCTGCGCGATGCGGGCGTCGATCTCGACACCGTCCAGTTCCAGGAAATTCCCTTTCCCGAAATGATCGCCTCCGCCCGCTCCGGTTCGGTGACGGTTGTCGGCGCCGTCGAGCCCTTCGTGACGCTTGCCGAAGCGGACGGCGCCACGGTTCTCGGACATTTCTTCACCGAGGTTAAGTCGCCTGCGGTGCTGTCGGGCGTGGTGGCGATGACACCGTGGATCGAGGAAAACGAAGAACTCACCGTGGCCTTTGTGGAGGCGATCGACAAGGCGATCGACGATTTCAACAGCGATCCGCAGATCGCGCGTGACACGATTGCCGCCAATACCAAGATACCGGCGGCGGTCGTGCAGGCCATGCAGCTTGGCGTCTGGGATACCAATGTCGATCCGAACGAGATGCAGTTCTGGGTCGACGCCGCCTCCGCCGAAGGCATGCTGGGCGCGGAAACGGATCTCGAAGACCTGGTCTGGACGCCGGCCAATTGAGGAACGCTGCAAGGCGGGCGCTCGGTCTGCCTCTCAAAAACTGAAAAGGCACTATGATCTGTGTCGTAATGGCCGGGCGGTGAAAACCCCCGGCCATTTTTCTATGAACCCCTCCCGCTCGGCTGCCGATCGCAGGGCTGTTGAAAGCAACGCCTGATCGTGCAAACCCGAAACGAAGAGCCCCGAGCACGGCTTGCGTGCCCGGGGCGCGGGAACGGTCGGTTCCTTGAGGCAGGCGTTTTACTGGGCCTTGGATGCCTCGACCAGGGCGTGGAGCCGCTCATATTCGGCCTTCACTTCCGGCTGGCCTTCCAGCAGTTCGGACGCAAGCGTGGCAAAGCCTTCTTCCATCTGTGCCTGTTCTTCCGGGGGGAGCTGGGTGATCACGCCGCCATTCTCGGTCCAGGTGGCGTAGGAGCGGTCGACGTTTTCGACTCCCCAGGGGTAGACGGCTTCTTCGGCGATGCGACCGGCTTCGATGATGGCGGCCTTGGTGTCTTCGCTCTGCATCTGGAACCAGTCCTCGTTCACCACGGTGACGGAGACCACTTCGGCGAAGTGCAGGTCGAGGATATATTTGCCGACGTCGTAATATTTGAACGCGGTGAGGATCGGCACGCCGACCAGCATGCCGTCGAGACCGCCGGACTGGAGCTGCGGGATCACCTCGGACAGCGCCAGCGGCAGCGGGATCGCGCCGAGCTGTTCCATCGGCTTGATCTGGAGCGGCGAGGCGAAGGTGCGGATCTTGAGGCCCTTGACGTCTTCCAGCGTCTTGGCATCTTCCATGGTGAACAGCACGGTTGGCGAATTGTAGATCGCGCCGATCACCCGCAGCCCCTTGTCCAGGAACATGGTTTCGAGGTGATCGCGGTATTCCGGGTCGTGAAGCGCCGCATGCACATCCTCCGGCGAGGTGAACAGGCCCGGCACGTCGAAGGCCTGGAAGCGCGGATCGACGTTGGACATGAAGGATGTCGGCGTGGTGAAGGCCTCGATCGTGCCCAGAAGCACGCCTTCCGACATGCGCGGGATCGCGCCGAGCTGGGAGGCCGGGTAAATCTCGGTCGTCACCGCGCCGGGCGCGCGCTCGGCGAGCTCGTCGGCAAAGACCTTGATCCATTCATGCTGCACGTCGTTGATGGTCGCGGTCGCAAGCTTCATCGTGGTTTGCGCCTGGGCGGTGAGGAAGGTGCTCACCGTCAGAGCGGTGGCGAAGGCTGCCGTTTTCAAAAGATTGGAGATCATGGAAAGCGTCCTTTTCAGTGGGCGAGGGTCAGGGATAGAGCGGGAACATAGGTGATCACGATGAGCGCGATGACGAGGACCACCACGAAGGGGGCAACGCCCCGGTAGAGCGTGTGCGCGGGCAGGCCGGTCACCTGCTGCGCCACGAAGATGTTCAGCCCGAAGGGCGGCGTGAACATGCCGATCGCAAGATTGACGGTCATGATGATGCCGAAATGGATCGGGTCGATGCCGAGCGACATCGCGATCGGCGCCAGGAGCGGCGCGAAGACGAGGATCGCGGAGGTCGGATCGAGGAAGGCGCCGATGGCCAGAAGCAGCAGGTTGATCGCCAAGAGGAAGGCAAAGGCGGAAAGCTCCATCGCGTTGATCCAGGCGATGATCGCCTGCGGGACGCCCTGCGTCGTCACGATCCAGGTGATGACGCTTGCCGCGGCGACCAGGATCAGGATCTGGCCGGAAAGCATTGCCGCGCTGCCGGCCGCGCTGACGATGTCGCGCAGCGTCATGCTGCGGTAGACGAAGAGCCCGATCACGATCGCATAGAAACAGGCAAAGCCGCCCGCCTCGGAAGGGGAAAATACGCCGAGATAGATGCCCCCGAGCACGAAAACCGGCATCAGGATCGCCCAGAAGGCATCCTTGGTGGCCTTGGCGGCGGCCTTGAAGGAGAAGGCGTGATCTGAAGGAATGCCCCGGCGCATCGAATCCACGACCACGAACAGCGAAAGAAGCGCCGCCATGAGGATCGCCGGCAGGATCCCGGCGATGAACAGCCGGGGAATGGATTGCTCGGCGGCCATGCCATAGAGGATCATGGCGATGCTGGGCGGGATGACGATGTCGATCGCGCCGGACGAGGCCAGCAGGCCGCCCGCGCGGCGCTGGCCGTAGCCCGCCGCAATCAGCTTCGGATAGAGCGTCTGGCCGAGCGCGGCGACGGCGGCGACCGACGACCCGGAGATCGCGCCGAGCGCCGTGGACGCCGCCACGGTGGAGACCCCGAGACTGCCCGGAACCCGTCCCACCATGGCCATGGCCCAGGCAATCAGCCTGTTGGCGATGCCGCTGGAGCTCATGAGCTGTCCCGCGAAGACGAAGAACGGGATTGCCAGGAGGGCGAAATTGTCCAGCCCGCCGAACATCACCTGCTGCAGCGCCACGGGGGGTATGTTCAGGAAGAACAGCATGGCGACGGCGACCACCGTCAGGAAGACGAGGAAGATCGGCGTGCCGATGGCGACCAGCAGAATGGGCAGGACGATATAGGCGAAGATCATGGGCGGATCTCCGTAGCCTTACCCTTGCGTAACAGGGCCATGATGTCGAAGGCGAGTTTGACGGCGCCCGCCACGGTCAGCCCCGCGAAACCGAAGAGAAGGGCCGCATGCGGTATCGTCATCGGGATGCCAAGCCCCATGCTGCTTACGCCGATCCGGTTGATCTTGACGATGAAAAGCCAGGACGCATGGGTTGCGAAGGCGCAGGCGAAGATGGCGATGAGATCGTGGAGGATATACCAGAAATAGCGGGCGCGCCCGGGGGTATAGAGCGGCACCAGATCCACGCTGATATGGCTGCGGGCGAAGAATGACAGGACCGCCGCAATCATCGTGATCCAGATGATCAGATAGATCATCAGCTCATCGGCGCCGACGGGGGAAATGCCGAAAAGATAGCGGCTGCCGGCGTTGAGCACATTGATGGCGACCACGACGAGCAGCACTATGCCGAGGCCGGTGTGGAGCGCGCGGGTGACGAAATTGCCCGCGCCATTCGGTTTTTCGGCGGCGTTGCCTTCCTCACTCATGCGCGCTCCTCCAGGATACGGCGGATCGCAACCAGTTTCTGGGCGCGGCTCTTCTGCAGTTCGGCGATCTTTTCGGGCATATAATCATAGATGCCGCTGCCCGATTTCAGGCCCAGCGTGCCGGCCGCAATCTTCTCCTTGACCAACTCCGGCACGTCCTTGCGGTCGGCGAGGTCGGCGTTGAGGAAGCTCGACACGGAGTTGTAGATGTCGAGCCCGGCCATATCCAGAAGCGCCATCGGGCCGATTACCGCAAGCTTGTAGCCTATCCCCCATGATACGCAGGTGTCGATATCCTCCGGGTCGACCACGCCCTGCTCGACAAGGTCGATCACTTCGCGCAGAAGCGCGTAAAGCACGCGGTTTTCGACGAAGCCCGGCACATCCTTCTTGACGGTGACGGGCAGCAGGCCGAGCGAGCGGATCAGCGTCTTGATCGCTTCGCTAGTCTCCGGCGCGGTCTGCGCGCCGGCAATCACCTCGATCATCGGAATGATGTGCGGCGGGTTCGACCAGTGCATGCCGACCATGCGGGCGGGATTGGAGATGTGCTCCTGAAGGCTGGTGATCGGAATGCCCGACGTGTCGGAAGCGACGATCACGTCAGGGCCGATCAGGGCATCAATCTGGCGATAGACGCCGGCCTTGATTTCGGACTTCTCCGGAACGTTCTCGATCACCAGATCAGCTCCGGCGACCGCTTCGGCGAGGTCGCTCGTCAGCTTAACCGGGTTGTCGCCCGTGGCTGCAATGCCGAGCGTATCGAGCACGGCATTGGCCGTCGCGATCATGGCCGAGGCGCGTTCCAGTGCTGCCGGCGCGATATCGTATGCGGTGACGTCAAGGCCGCCGCGCGCCAGCCGCGCCGCCATGCCCGGCCCCATGGTTCCCAACCCGATGATTGCAATTTTCTTCATGGTTTTCTCTTTCCTGGTTGAGTGGTCAGGGCCGGATCGACCGATCCTGTTGTCTGGAAGCGGTCCCGCGCGCGGGAGACGTCGCAAGCAGGGCGATCAGCAGAACGGCTGCGATGATGTTGACAATGGCGACGGCGTGGCCGAGCGCCGGCGGCAGCATCAGGCACAGGCCGGCGATGATGTAGACGGCCCGCATCGGTGCCGAGAGTTCGCTGCGGGCATAGCCGGCAGCGCCCATCGACACGGCGGCGATGCCGCCGAAAGCGGTAATCGCCGCAAGCGTTGCGCCATGCCATGTGCCGCCGAGCAGAAGTTCCGGGGAAAAGGCGAACAGGAACGGCACGAGATAGGCGACCCAGGCAAGCTTCAGCGCTTCGAAACTGGTGCGCCACATATTGGCCCCGCCGATCCTGGCGGCGGTGATCGAGGCCAGCGCCACCGGCGGCGTCAGCATCGACATCATGCCGAAATAGAGGATGAAAAGATGGGCCTGCATCGGTTCGAGGCCGGTATCCTGAAGGGCCGG
>MDSV01192153.1_pt1 | contig 30549 bp, 31 predicted proteins | sample 810851 | NCBI WGS metagenome assembly MDSV01 (sample SAMN05326640, study PRJNA326480) | marine metagenome | isolation source: seawater | place: Atlantic Ocean: North East | collected 2012 | reverse complement strand
TACAAAAAAATTTATATTCAATTCCTAATCAAAAAAATGCTATTCCATTTATTACTAGTTATTATCAAAAAAAATGGGGATTTTGTTTAAGTGAAAATAGTAGAAAAAAAATTAAAAAAAATGAAAAATATGAAATTTTAATAAATAGCAAATTTAAGGATGGGTATTTAAATTTTGGTGAATTATATAAAAAAGGAAAAACTAAATCAGAGATAATATTTTCAACCAATATATGTCATCCTTCATTAGGTAATAATGAGCTTTCAGGTATTTTGATAGCTACAGCCTTGAGCAAGTATCTTGAAAAAATTAAATGTTTTTATTCTTATAGAATAGTCTTCGTACCTGAAACAATTGGCGCTCTTTGTTTTCTTAAAAAGAACAAGAGCAATCTAAAGAGAGTAAAAGCAGGTTTTGTATTATCATGTCTAGGTGATAATAAAAATTTTTCATTACTTCATTCACCTTATCGCAATAATTTGGCTGATAAAGTTTCGAAATTTAATTATGAATATAATAAATATAAATACAAATCTTTTTCTTATTTGAAAAGAGGTAGTGATGAAAGACAGTATTGTGCTCCAAAGTTTAACTTACCATTTTGCACATTAATGCGTACTCGATTTGGAGATTATAAAGAATATCATACTTCCTTAGATAATTTGGAGTTTATCACGGCAAAAGCTTTAGAAAATTCTTTTCAAATGATTGTTTCTTTAATTAAAATTTTAGAAAATAATAAAAAATACATATCAAATGTTCATGGAGAACCTTTTTTAACAAAATATAATTTAAAAAATGAAATTAGTGGTTTTAACCGACCCTTAAAAAAGGACACAAAAACAATTCTAGATTTAGTGGCTTACTCTAACGGAAAAAATGACCTAATAGATATTTCAAGATATCTTAATAAAGATTTTAATTATTTGTCTCAAATAGCCAATAAGTTAGAAAAATTAAAAATAATAAAATCTATAAAATAAAAAAATGAAGATTAAAAACTTAGGTTTTTTATTTCAAAAAATTGCTAAAGAAAATCACAGTCCTTGCTTAATCTTAAATAATGATAAATTTTTGACATTTCATGAAGTCAATAGCCTATCAAATAAAATTTTAAATCATTTAAAAAAGAATAATATAAAAGAAAGAGATGTTTTAGCCATTGAGTCGACAAAAAATATTTTTTCTCTGAGTTGTATTATTGCGTGTTTAAAAGGGGGCATAGGCTATAGTTTTATAGAACTATTTTCAGCCAAACAAAGGGTGAAAGATCAAATCGATCAACTCAATCCAAAAAAAATTTTGACATTTACAAGAAAATATAATTCCAAAAAAAATTTGTTCTTTTCGAACAAAAGGTTAAATTTGATTAAAAACTTAGATGATGATGCTATTAAAATTAAAAATAAATCTTATTTAGCTTATGTAATGTTTACATCTGGGTCTACAGGCAAACCAAAAGGAGTTAAAATTTCTCATTACAATTTATTTTTTCTTATAAACTGGGTAACTAAATATTTTAAGCTAAAAAAAAAAGAAGTATTTTCTAATATTAATCCGCTTCATTTTGATAACTCGGTATTTGATATATATGGTTCAATTTTTAATGGGCATCCAATGATATTAATTAATAAACATGAATTTTTTGATGGAAAAACATTAATTAAAAAACTTAATGAATTAGGGTGCACAAATTGGTTTAGCGTACCTTCTTTTTTAGATTTGTTATTGAAAACAAATTCTATAAAGATTTTTAAGAACTGTAAAATTAAACGATTTATATTTGGCGGTGAAAGATTTCCGATTAAATCAATAAAAAAAATTTTAAGATTTGTTTACAACAAAGATATTTACAATGTTTCTGGCCCCACTGAATGTACTTGTATTTGCTCAGCACATAAAGTTTCTAAAAGAGACTTGATCAATAAAAATGAAAATATATTTGTAGGAAAAATAAACAAATATTTTAATCATAAGATTTTAGGTTCGAAAAAAAATAAAAATAAAGGTGAACTTTTTTTAGAGGGGCCTTCAATTTCTGAAGGCTATATAAACAATTCTGCAATTACAAAAAAATCTTTTTACAAAGCAGGTAAATTTAGAGGCTATAAAACCGGAGATTTAGTAAAAAAAAATAAAAACGGTAACTTCAAAATTTTAGGTAGAGTCGATAATCAAATAAAATTTATGGGATATCGCATAGAAATTGAAGAAATTGAAAATAAAATTATAAGAAAATTTAAAATAAATAATTGTATTATTGTTCTAAAAAAAACCAAAAAATATCCATTCAAAAAAATAGTTTTAATAACTGATAATAAAAAGTTAAAAAATTTGAGTTTGTATTCAAATTTAAAAAATACTTTACCAAATTTTATGATACCGACTGAGACAAAGTTGATAAAAAAATTTAGATATAACAAAAATTTTAAAATAGACAGAGCTTTTTATAACAATGATTTATTACAATAAGCAGTTCATCACTAAAAATGACATTAATAGTGTAATTAGTTCTTTAAAAAAGGATAAAATTACTAAAGGAGATTTTAACGAAGCCTTTGAAAAAAGACTTAAAAAATACTTTAAGTGTAAATATTGTGTAGTTGTATCAAGCGGAACCGCAGCTCAAATAATTTTAGCAAAAGCATTAAACTTTGGGAAAAAAGATTACGTTCTTATGTCACCTCTTACTTTTGTATCAGGCGCTAATAGCGTCGAACATTGTGGAGCAAATACAGTTTTTATTGATATAGACAAGTCAAACTTAAGTATCGATTTAGAAAAATTAGAAAAAAAAATAAAATATTTAAAAAAAAAAAGAAAAAAAGTTAAGGCAATAATGGTAACAGACTATGCTGGAAAACCATCTAACTGGAAACTTTTAAAAGACTTATCGAAAAAATATCAACTGAAGTTGATAAATGATAATTGTCATGCCTTGGGTGCAAGCTATAAAGGTTCTTTTAGTTATTCGCTTAAATATGCAGACTTCATTATTCAAAGCTTTCACGCAGTCAAAAATATTACAACAGGAGAGGGTGGAGCTTTATTAACAAATGATAAAAAAATTTTTCTTAAAGCAAAAACTTTTGCTGAACACGGTTTCGAATTAGGTAAAAAAATCAGAGACCCATGGGAGTATAAACTTGAAAATATAGGCTATAATTTTAGACTATCAGATATTAACTGTGCATTAGGTTTGAGCCAAATGAAAAGAATTAAAAAAATTATTTCTAAAAGAAATTACCTAGCAAAAATATATGATAAAAAATTTTCCAAGTTTCCTTTTTTAAATTTTATAAAGAATGAAAAAAAATCAAAATCAGCTTATCACATATATCCTCTAACTATTGACTTTAAACAATTAAAAATTAATCCCAAAAAGTTTTACTATGATTTAAAAAGAAAATTTAAAATTCAATTACAAAAGCATTATACGCCGACATATAGATTTAAGTACTATAAAAAAAAATATAAAATTAATTTAAAAGAATTTGAAAATACTGAAAGTTTTTTTAATAATTCATTTTCTTTGCCATTACATATTGGTTTAACAAAAAATCAAATTAATTATATCTGTAAATCAATACTAAGTGTGCTAAATGTCAAAATTTAATAAAGAAAAATTAACAAAGGAAATAAAATTCTTTATCAAAAGATATTTAAAAAATTTTGATTATGTTTATTTAACATCAGATCTAAGAGGGTTTATCTATTATTATAATATTAGTCCTGATTTAATATGTAGAATTCTATTTTCACAATTATTAAAGGAAAAAAAAACTATTGTGGTACCTGCGTTTAGTTTTGTGAATAAAGGAATTTTTAATATAAAAAAAACTAAATCTAATTTAGGTTTCTTAACAAAATGGGCATTAAAAAATTTAAAATACCGAAGATCTGAACACCCTGTGTTCTCTGTAATAGCAGTAGGAAAAGATAAACAAATCGTAGAAAAAATTGGAAAGTCTGCTTTTGGTTACGAGTCCATTTTTTATAGACTATATAACAATAAAACATCATTACTGCATTTTGGTAGACCATTTAATCTTGGAAATACAGTAATACATTTCGTAGAACAAATTACTGGTGCTTTCTACCGTGAGAATAAATTAATACAAACTAGAGTATATTCCGGAAGAAAATATATTGGAGGAAATTATTCAATCTTTGCACGAAAGGGTAAAATTCACAGTTCAAAATATATTTCTAACACAAAAAAAATTGATAAATATATAAAAAAAAATAATCTTATTACTCAAATTGGAAATGAAAAATATCTCACAAATATATCTCATTTAAACATGAGAGATTGTGTAGATTTTATGTGTAAAAAATATTATCACGATAATAAAATTTTTATTAATTAGTTTGTGAAACCAGAAGCTTTTTTACAGGAATTCTTTTTAGAAAAAATGTCAAAAAAAGAATTTAACAAGATTAAGAATGTAGATTTACTTTCTAACGGCATATTAGACTCCTTAGATATTGTAATTTTATCTACAAAAATTAAGAAAGTGTTTAATATCAATATGAAAATTAACTCTCAAAAAACTTTAAATATTTTTAGATCGTACAATGATTTATTAAAATTTTTAAAAAGCAATAAATAAAATGAAAAATAAATTTCAAATCTTATACAAGGAAAGTTTAGAAATAAGATTTTTTGAAAAAAAATTAATTGAGCTATTTTCTAAAGGAAAAATTAAAGGAACAACGCACACTTGTATTGGACAAGAAAATAATGCAGTTGGGGTTATTGATGCACTTAATAAAAATGATGTTGTGCTTAGTAACCATAGATGTCATGGACATTTCTTAAAACACACCAAAGATTTTTATGGTCTTCTTTATGAAATTTTAGGAGATAAAAGGGGAGTTTGTGGAGGCATTGGAGGAAGTCAACATCTATTTTACAAAAAAATTTTTTACTCAAATGGAATATTAGGTGGAAATGCCCCAATGGCTGCTGGACTTGCACTTGCTAATAAAAAGAATAAAAAAAAACAAATTGTTTGTCTTTTTATTGGTGATGGTAGTTTTGGAGAAGGGATTATATTTGAAACACTTAATTTAATATCAATTTTAAAATTACCTGTTCTAGTAGTTGTTGAGGATAATGGTATCGCACAAACGACAAAAACAAATTTAACACTATCAAATTCAGTTGAGAATATTTGCAAGTCTTTTGCAATAAAAACTACTGTGTTAAAATATCAAGACGCTTACAATATTTATAGTAAGAGTAAAAAATTGATAAGTGAAGTAAGAAATAATCGTCCTAATGTTCTAGTGTTAAAATCAACCAGACTTGGACCTCACAGCAAGGGTGATGATACAAGAACACAAAAAGAGTTATCAAAACTTTATAGGCTAGATCCTATAAAAAAATTAGAAAAAAAATTAAAAAAAATATCTATAAAAGATATACAAAAAAAATGTCAGCTAAAAATTGATAAGATATTTAACGAAGTTTTAAAAGAACACAAATTAAATTTAATTCAAAATCATAATACAAATTTTCCAGAGCAAGAGGATAAGACAAAATATTTAGATGATGTAAATTTATTTAAAGATTTCAAAGGCAAGAGGTTTGGCGAAAAGATAAATTTTTTCTTTAAGAATATTCTCAAAAAAGATAAAAAAATATTTTTTTTAGGTGAAGATATAGACGACCCTTATGGAGGCGCATTTAAGATTTCCAAGGGCCTAAAAACAAATTACAAAAATCAAGTTTTTTCTACTCCAATAAGCGAGGCAAGTATAGTTGGTCTAGCATCTGGAATGTCAATGAAAGGTTATAAACCGATCGTAGAAATAATGTTTGGAGATTTTTTAACTTTAACTTTTGATCAAGTTGTAAATAATCTAAGTAAATTTCATGAAATGTATAATAAGGGAATAACTAACCCGGTTTTGATAAGGACACCTATGGGTGGAAGAAGAGGCTATGGCCCAACGCACTCTCAAAGTTTAGAAAAATTCTTTTTAGGAGTTCATGGATTAAATGTTTATGCTTTAAACACCATTTTTCCAATGCAAAATATTTACAAGGATGCTTTAATACATTTTGGCCCAAGCTTAATTATTGAAAATAAAACTCAATATAATTTTGTGCTTGAAGATTTAAATAATCAGAAATTTAGTCAATTTAAAATACAATCTGATGTTAAAAAATTTTTAACAAAATTGTCTTTAACAGATTTTAGAGATGATAGAGCAACTGTTATTTGTTATGGTGGTTTAACAGAATTAATTTTAGATTATGTTTTTAGTTATTATATAGAAACTGAGATTTCCTTAAAGATTATTGTTTTGTCTAAAATTAGTCCACTGAACTATAATGATATTAAAGAAAATATAAAAAAAAATGATACTATTTTTATTGTTGAGGAGTCAGATGGAAAATATGGTTTTAGCTCTGAAATTATATCAAAGCTTTCAGAAGATAAAGAATGTGCTAATAAAAAATTCAAAAGAATTACTTCTAATGAAGGAGTTATTCCAGCTTCTATTGATCAAGAAAACAAATTTTTAGTTAATAAAGAAAAGTTTTTTGATATAGTTAGTAAATCTTTAAACAATGATTAATATTTTAATACCTCAATCAAACTCCAATGACACAGAAGTATTTATTGCTGAGTGGAAGTTTAAAAATAACGATCTTGTTAAAAAAGGTGAACATTTATTCTCTGTAGAAACATCAAAGGTTGTTGAAGAAATTACTGCAGAAGAAACGGGATATTTAAAAATAAAATCGGAAAAAGGATCAAGAGTTCAGATTGGGGATACGGTAGGCTTTATCTCAAAAAATAAAACTGATGTAAAAGTCAAAAACACAGAGTCTGAAAATCAAATGATTTTCACAAAAAAAGCTGAAAAATTAATTGCAGAGAATAAGTTAAACAAAAACATTTTCAAAAATGACAAAATTGTAAATGAAAGTATTGTAAAAAAATACTTAGATAAAAATATTAAAGATAATCAAGATATTAAGTATAAAAATCAATTAATAATTTTAATTAAAGAAAATCAGCCATATCATGCATGCGTGTATTTTAAAAAACATGGAATAATTGATCTATCTTTACTTGGCTCAAAAATTCACAAAAGTGAGGAATATAATTTTAGTAATTGTAACTGTATATTTTTTGATTTAAATATTTCCGACATTGATAAAGCGATAAGTTTTTATTCACAACCAGCATTGTTAACAGATAAAATAATCGTAAAAGAAAAAAACTCAAGAGGTTGGTCTCAAAAGGCTGAAAGTGCAGATTATATTTTAAATTTTAGAAATAAAAGATCTATAGAAATTGAAGATATGAATTGTATAGAATGGCTCGTTAGAGGTCTAGAAGTCAATGGTGAGGACATACCTGAAAATATTTTAACAGCTTCAGCGTTACTAGATTGGGCCTCTTCAAAATTAAAACAAATTAAAAAAGCAGATAACTTAGAAATTTTTCACAAATTATACTCATAGTTAAAATTTAATATTATGACTTATCAATCAAAGAGTTATTTAAAACTCTTTTTCAAAAAAAGAATAATTTTTTATGATAATCAAAAATATGACGTTTTGATTTTGGATGATGGAGCATCTAAATTAGATTTATCGTCAATTTGTAGTTCCCTTACAATTACCAAGCAAATTTATTTTTTTTGTATGTTAGTTGCTATAATTAAAAAAATTATATTTTTAAAATTTGATAAAGATAAAATTATTCAACAGTATTATAAAGAATTAATTAAAAAATTTAATTGTAAAATTTTAATTGCTCATGACTTTAAAAAAAGTATTTTTAATTTACAAGTAGAGGGACTAACGCGAATAGTTTATCAATTTGCTGACCATGAGTTGATAAATAAAGAAAAATTAAAAAAACATATTATTCTTCATGAGGACTCTAATTCTAAAATAGATTATTACTTAATAAAACATAAAATCTTTGAAAAAAATTTAGATTTTATAAAAACTCAATTTATAGAGACAGGATCAATTAAAAATAATGAGAAAGTAGTAAATAATAATAAAGAAGAATATGATATAATGCTCATCTCTCAATTCAGGCCAAATATTTATAACTTTTTTGGCGTTTATAATCCGAAAATGATGTACAATTCAGACTCAGCTATATGGTATCTTACCAATGTAATTTCAAAATATTGTTCATCAAATAATAAAAAATTAGCAATTGCCTTAGCAAGCAACAGAGAAGATAAGAAAAAATATAATTACAAAAATCTTGAATTAAAATTTTTTAAATCAATTAATGATAAATTTTACACAGAAGATATAGACTCATATAACTTAGCAGAAAAATCAAAAATAATTGTTACAACTTATTCTTCATTAGGACTTGAGTTGCTTGCTAGAGGAAAAAAAGTTTTTTTTTTAGATCCTTTCCATTTTTTGGGTGGAAATTATTTAAATATGTTTACTTCAGAGAAAGAAGGTGACCATTGGCTAGCAGGCAATGACGAAAATAAAATATTCGAAAAAATTGATCAATTGTCAAACTTTAGTGAAGAAAAGTGGAGAGAAATCCAAAAAAATTCGCCTCTGTTAATAAAATTTGATCCAGGAAACACTAGATTAAAAAAAATAATTCAAGAAATAATTTTCTGAAAACCAAGATTATAATAGGAACCGCAAACTTTTTTACTAAATATGGCTTATTTAAAAATGCTGTAAATGAAAAAAAATTTATTTCCATAATCAAATATTTGAAAGGAAAAAATATATTTTTTGATACATCTTTTAATTATAAAAACCAAAATAAAATTCTTAAATTAACAAAAAAGTATAATTTTAAATACATAATAAAAATTTCGTTAGGCAAGAAGTACAAAGGAAAATTGTTAAAAATGTTTACTGCTCTTAAAAATAAACACAATATTAATTTTTTTTATGCAATACTGTTGCATAATCCAAATATTTTGAAAACAAAAGAAGGAATTGCATTTTATAAGGAATTATATGAATTAAAAAAAAATAAAATAGCAAAAAAGATTGGTATATCAACTTATGGGTCTGAAAATTTAAGATTACTTCAATCAAACAAAATTAAATGCGATATAATCCAAACAAATGCAAATATTTTAGATAACAATTTTTTTAATTTTGTTAAAAAATATCGCAAAATCATGTTTAAAGAAATTCATATAAGATCTATTTTCCTTCAAGGAATTTTACTTCAAAATAAACTTCCATCAAAATTTAAAAAATTTTCAGTTGTTTTTGAAAAAGTTAAAAATTTTTGTAAAAAGAATAAAATTAAAATATTGGATTTGCTTATTAGTCACATTTATAAAAAGAATGTTGGTGGTATTGTCTTTGGAATAAATAATAAAAAAGAAATTGCGGATATATTAAATTCTATTAAACGCGTAAAACGATCAAAAGAGAGCAAATTTATGATGAATAATATTAACTCATCTCTAATAGACCCTAGAAAATGGTAAAGTTAAAACAACTAGATTGTTTAATTCAAACTAGAATTACTTCCTCCAGACTGCCAGGAAAAGTATTAAAGCTTATTAATAATAACTCTATTTTAGAGATAATTTTTAAAAGAGTATCAAAGTCAAAAAATTTAAGAAAAATAATATTTTTAATACCTGACAACAAAAAAAATAATCGACTTAAATATTATTTAAAAACAAAAAAATATTCTTTTTTGAGTGGATCTGAAAAAAATGTATTAAGTAGATATTATAATGCAGCAAAAAAAATTAAATCAAAATTTATTTTGAGGGTTACATCTGACTGTCCATTTGTTGACTCAAATTTGATTGATAAATTATTTTTAGAGTTTAAGAAAAAAAAACTTAATTATGCTTCCAATACAAATCCTCCATCTTTTCCAGACGGGTTAGATATAGAAATTTTTGATTTTAAGTCTTTAGAAGAGGCCTTTTTAAAAACAAAAAAAAAAACGGATCTTGAACACGTTACACCTTTTTTAATAAGAAATAGAAAGTTAAAAAAATATAATTTGAAAAATAATAAAGATTTATCTAATTACAAAATATCAATTGATACAAAACAAGATTTTGACAGAGTAAAAAAAATTTTTAAGTATTTTGGTAATATACAGGTTAAATATAAATCTGTTATGAGAAGATTAACACACTTTAGTTAAGTTATGAATAAAAGTAGAAAACTTTGGAAAAAGGCAAAAACAATAATTCCTGGAGGAAACATGTTTTTATCAAAAAGATTAAATAATGACACAATCAAAGAATGGCCAATTTATTTTTCTAAGTCAAAAGGATGTTTCGTTTGGGATTTAAATAAAAAAAAATTCATAGATATAGGATTGATGGGTGTAGGTACTAATGTTTTGGGTTTTAATAATAAATTTGTGAACAAATCAGTAAATTTGGCAATTAAAAACGGAAATATGAGCTCTTTGAACTCATTAGAAGAATTACAATTAGCTCAGGAAATGATTAGTTTACACAAGTGGGCAGGTATGGCAAAATTTGCAAAAACTGGCGGCGAAGCAAATGCGCTGGCAATAAGAATTGCAAGAGCATACACAAATTCAGATAAAATTGCAGTGTGCGGTTATCATGGTTGGTATGATTGGTATTTGGCTGCAAATTTAGATCATAAAAATAACTTGAAAAATCATTTATCAAACAATTTAAAGATTTCAGGTGTTCCTAAAAGTTTAAAAAAAACAATTTTTCCATTTGAGTACAATAATTTTAATAAGTTCAAACGTTTAGTTAAAAATAAAAAAATTAAAGTCGTAAAAATGGAAATTAGAAGATTCGATGAACCTAAAGATAATTTTTTACAAAAAATTAGAAAATTTACTAAGAAAAATAATATATTATTAATATTTGACGAATGTACCACAGGTTTTAGAGAAACATTAGGAGGTTTACATAAAAAATATAAAGTAAATCCAGATCTAGCTATTTTCGGAAAAGCGATGGGTAATGGCTATCCCATAACTTCAGTAGTAGGAAAGAAAAAAATAATGCAGAAATTTGATAGCACGTTTGCTAGCAGTACTTTTTGGTCAGATCGAATAGGATATGTTGCAGCATTAAAAACTATTTCTATTATGAAAAAAGAAAAAACTTATTTAAAAATAGAAAAAATTGGAAAAAAAATAAAAAAAGGTTGGCAGCTAATTAGTAAAAGGACAGGCGTCGGTCTTAAAATTTGTGGACCAAACTCATTTCCTACTTTTTTCTTTGATAAAAATAACGACTCATGGATGAAATTAACTACAGAAATGATGCTTAAAAAAGGTTACTTATTTAAAAATATCGTCTACGTGTCCATTTCTCATAAAAATAGTATAATCAACAGATACTTAAAAGACCTAGAAAATGTTATATTTTCACTTAAAAGAAAATTGAAATAAAATAAAAATGAGAAAAAACTATAAAACTATCCTCAAAAAAATTGAAAACGTAAGAAAAAAAAACAATGTAAATTGGATGACTATTTTACGTATTGCTCTAGAAAAAAGCCCAAAAGAAACTCTGTCTGTAATGAAAAAAATTCATCAAAAAGATACACAAATTTCCAGGCTATTCAAAAAAATTAAAATTTAAATATTTTAATGAAATCTGTTTGTATAATTCCAATTAAAAAGAAATCATTAAGAGTTAAAAGAAAAAATTTTAAAAAAATAAATAATATACCTTTATATAAAATCACTTTAGACAAAGTTAAAAAATGTGAATTTGATGAAATCTACGTTGATACAGATAGCCTTGAAATTAAAAAGTATTGTTACTCCAATAATATAAAAGTGATAAATAGATTAAAAAAATTATCTTCAAATTCAGCTAACGGAAATGATTTACTCAATTATCATTCAAAAATTATTACAGCAGATATTTATTTTCAAATTTTTATAACTTCTCCTTTATTATCCAAAAAATCTATTAATTATTGTATTAATTTTTTAAAAAAGAAAAAAAATTTTGACTCTATTTTGACTTGTAAAAAAATTTTTAGTTGGTTTTGGTTTAAAAATAAACCTGTAAATTATAGTCCTAAAAAATTACCAAGAAGTCAGGATGCTACCCCAATCATTCAAGAAACTACGGGATTGTATGGAATAAAAAAATCTGCATTAAAAAAATATAGATGCAGAATAGGACAAAAACCTTTTTTTTACGAAGTTTCAAATACTGAAGCGATTGACTTAGACAGTTACGAAGATTTTAAAATTTTAAAATCTTATGGCAGAAAATAATTATATTTTTGCACAGACAATAAAAGAATTTAATTTTATTTTATCTAAAGTAGATAAAAAATTAGATTTTATATGTGTGCCTCTTAATTATGAATTAATGCTTTTTTGTGAAAAAAATAATCTAAAATTTATTAATCCAGAAAATTATATTAAAAATGAATATCACAAACACACTATTTTAAAAGTATTAGGTGTTCTCGATAAACTCAATCTAAATTTAAATCTTGATCACAATGTAAAAATAGAAATTTTAGGATTTATGCGATTTAGGTTAAATAGCTTCTTTTTTTTTGAAAAAATGATAAATTCTATAAATATCAAAAAATCTACAAAAATATATTTATCTGGGTGGGTAGATGAGCACCCCAAATCCTTAGATTCTTACTATATTTCTGATGTAGCAAAACTCTTCAAAAAAAAAATAAATGTAATTTTTGTTTCAAAACTTAAAATCAAAACAAATAATAGAGTTCAATTTTCATTAATAGACAAAGACATTATCAACAATGAGAAAAAAAATATACTACTTTCAAACTTAGGATATAACTTTTATCGTCTAATTTTATTTTCAAAAAGAAAATATAATTTTATAGTTTTAAATACTCGTATAAATTTAATTAAATCTTTAATCTTTAAATTTTTTAATACTAAAATTTACAATTTTAAAGTTAGCAATGTTAATCGAAAGCGAACAAGCGTTAAATTTAGTTTGAAAAGCCGAGATATAAAAGTTAAAAAATTTTTAACTTCGGAAATGAGAAAGTTTTCAATTTATTTTGAAAATTTATTAGATTTTCAAAGAACAGTAAAAAAGTTTTACAAAAAATATAAGCCTGATTTAGTTATTACAAATATAATTAGAGGAAAAGAAGGCTCTTTCAATTGTGTCGCAAAAAAAGAAAAAATCGCAACATTATGTATACCGCATGGAACTTTATCTCCGTACTATGATAAATATGATCAACTTTATAAGAGATATATTTCAGAGGCAGTTTTTTATGACAAATCTGATTTTTACTCAGTTCAAAGCAAGATATGTGAAAAGTTTCTTGAGCAACAAGGATTTAATAAAAACAAGTTTCTTTATGGCAATTTAATACTTAGCGAAAAAAAAAATTATTCTAAAGGTGATTTTTTTCTTTATGCAACTACTCTAAAAGATTGCTATAATTCTGTCCTACATGGATGTGAATATTTTTTTGAATTTGATAAAAATTTAAAGAATTTAAATCAAATAGCAAAACTTGATGATATTAGAATTGTTGTAAAGCTTCATCCAAACCAAGAGCACTGCCAAAGATATTTAGTTAAGAAATACAAGTACTTAAAATTTTCAAAAACTAAAATAAGTAAACTTTTAGAAAAAAGTATAGCAACTATATCTTTTTCTTCTACCGTCATAGAAGATAGTTTAATGTCAAAAGTTCCTGTTATTCTTTTAGACTTATTCAAAAGATACGAACATTATAAAGTAGATACAAACTCTAAAAATAGCCCTCTTTTTTACGTAACGAATTTACAAAAACTTAAAAAAATTTTTAAAGATTTGAGGGAAAAGAATGATTTTAAATTTGATGATTTGATTTATTTGAATACGTTTAAGTATAATATTAATCAAAATTTAGAAAGAATATTAAGCAAATGAAAATTTTAGTTATTGGTGGGTGCGGTTTCCTTGGGACTCATTTATCTAATGAGTTAGTAAAAAAAGGCCATAAAGTTACAGTATTAGATTTAAAAAAAAAAAACAGATTAAATAAAAAAATAAAATTTATAAAAGGTGATTTAGGCAGTTTAAAAGATCTTAAAAAAGCTTTTAAAGGTTGTAGCGTGGTTTTTCATTTAGGTGGAATATCTGATATAAAGTATTCTATAATAAATCCTTTAAAAACTATTCAAACAAATATTTTAGGCACAACAAATGTATTGGAGCTTTGTGTAAAAAAAAGGATTAAAAAAGTTATTTTCGCAAGTACGATTTACGTAAAAAGTTCTCAAGGCGGATTTTACAAGGTCTCGAAACAATGTTCTGAGAACTTGATTAAAGAATATTCCAAAAGATATAAACTTAATTATACCATAATTAGATATGGTTCAGTTTATGGTCCAGGATCGAGTGTCAACAATGGAATTACGAAGATATTAAACACGTTTATTAAAAGAAAAAAATTTCAATATGAAGGTACAAAAAAAGCAAAAAGAAGATTTATATATGTAGCAGATGCTGTGAAAGCTAGTATTAGAATGATTGATGAAAAATTTAATAACAAATCTGTGTTAATTACAGGTTTAAATTTAATGAAAATTAAAGACGTAATGAATAAAATTTCAAAAATCTTAAAAACTAATCAAAAACCTAAATTTAAAAACAAACAAGAACTAGGTCATTATAATATAAGTCCTTATGGCATGAAAAAAGATAAAACATTAAATTATTTTTTAGAAAATAAAAAAGATTTCAAAAATAATATAAATTTACTTTATAAGAGCCTTAGATATAAAAACTCTTAAAAAATATTCGAATGAATAAAAATAAAAAGAAAATTGTAATATTACTACCAGCTAGAATTTCATCAACAAGAATTAAAACTAAACTATTAAAAAAGATTCATGGAATTCCAATTATTCTTCATACAATCTTAAGAATTAAATTAGTTAAAAATATAAATAAAATTATAGTTTGTACTGACAGCAAAGAAATACAAAAGCTAGTTAAACCTTATGGAATAACTGCAGTTATGACCGCCAAACATCATAAAAATGGAACTGAAAGAATAGCTGAAGTTGCTAAGACAATTAAAGCAGATTTATTTATTGATGTTCATTCAGATGAAGCAATAATAAATCCAAAAAATGTCGAAAAACTAATTAGTTTTCATTTAAAAAAAAATAATTTTGATATTGTTGTCCCTCATAAAGTTTCAAATTTTTCTGGTGGTGAAAATATAGTAAAAGTAATTTATAACTTTAAAAATCAAAAAGTTTTATATTTTAGTAGATCAGACTCACCATATCCATTTAGAAAAAAAAAAGGAGTATATTTTCATCATCTGGATACAATATCTTTTAAGCCAAAAGCATTAAAAAAATTTTCAAAAGTTAAGCAAGGAGAGCTAGAGAAAATAGAAGGAATAGAACTAATGAGAGCTTTAGAAAATAACTTACATGTAGGTACATTCTCAATAAAAACTGATACATTTTCAATCAATACTCCAAAAGACTTTAAAAAGGCAAAATCTTTTTTAATTAAAGATAAATTTTTTAAAAAATATCGTGAAAAAATTTAAGAATAAAAAATTAATATTATTTGATCTGGACGGTGTTCTTATAAAGTCACTTAAAAATATGCAAATGGCGTGGAGAAATACAAATAAAAAGTTTAATTTAAATATATCGTTTCAAAATTATAAAAAACACATCGGCAAACCATTTAAAAATATTTTAAACATTTTAGATATAAACAAAAAATATCATCATTTAATTGAAAAAGAGTTTAAAAAACATTCATTAAAAAATTTAGATAAGATAAAGTTTTACCCAAATGTTCTGGAAGTTTTAAGATATTTAAAAAAAGAATATAAAATAGGAGTTTTAACATCTAAAGATAAATATCGAACAAATAAAATTCTTACTAAGCTAAATATTAAATTTAATTTAATACAATGTCCTGAAAAAAATCTTAGAGGCAAACCTTTTCCAGATTTATTATTAAAAATTATTAAAAAATTAAAAATAAAAAAACATGAATGTATCTATATTGGAGATACGAATTATGATCTGCTTGCTTGTAAAGGTGCTGGGATAGATTTTATTTTTGCTAAATATGGTTACAAGATAGGAATTAAAAATTACAAATATTCTATAAGTAAATTCAAGAGCTTAAATAAAATTTTTTAACAATGAAAAGTGAAGAGTTACTAAGAACAATTAATCAAATTGCAAATAATTTGCCAAATACAAATGATAGTGAATCAACTATATCTAATGAATCACTAAACATTGTAAAGGGCCATCCTCAATTTTTAAAAATATTTCGTAATATTACTTTTTTTTCTTATTTATTTATTTTTTTTAAATATATAATATTTATGGTTTATAATATTTTTGTTTCTTTAATAATATTTAAATCAAAAATTTATAATAAAAAGATTAATTCGGATATTTTAATTATTTCACATTTAGTGAATGTCAATAAAAAAAACAATATTTTCGCAAAAGACTTTTATTTTTCAGAATTCGAAAATAATAAAAATATAAAAAATAAAAAAAAATTTAAAATTTTTTTAAATCATACAAATTTTTATAAAGATGGTTTTTACAATAAAAACATAATTGTTTTACAAAATTATACTTCTTTTTTGTTTTCTATTTTAATTTTTTTTAAACTATTTTTTCTATTTATAAAATTTTTTATATTTAGTTTTAATTTTGATAGCAAAAAGTCAAATATTATAAAAATTATTGCTCTAGAATTTTTAAGTCCAAAAACATTTAGAAATCTTATTATTAATCGTAATTTAAAACTAATTTTGAACAAATCAGAAATAAAAAAAATATTTATAACCTTTGAGGGTTTTGCTTGGGAACGTCTTTTGTGCAAAATAGTAAAAGACAAGAATGATAAAACAAAAATTTATGCTTATCAATTTGCAGGATTAACAAAACATCAAAACTCTATTTTTCAGAAAATTCATAATAAATATTTACCTCACATAATTTTAACTGTTGGAAGAATAAATTATGGAATATTGAAAAAAAAATTTTCAAGAGTATATATTATTGGATCTTCTAGAGGAGTATTAACAAAAAATATTAAAAGAAAAAAAATTAGAAGAAAAAATCAATGTTTAGTTTTACCAGAAGGTATAGACTCAGAGTGTAAAATATTGATTAATTTTTCATTAAAATGTGCAAAAGAAAATCCCAAAATTCTTTTCACTATTAGATTTCATCCCATGACAAATATTTCAAAATTATTATCTGCTGTAGGATCTTCAAATGAAATTAATGATTTACAAAATGTAGCTATATCAAAAAAGTCTTTAATGAAAGACATAAAAAGTTCTGTAGCATGCTTCTATAGAGGTAGCACCTCTGCTGTTACTGCTGCGCAATTTGGTGTAATTCCATTATATATAAATATAGATAAAGAAGAATTAAATATAGACCCAATGTATAAAATTAATGATAGTAAGCTTTACCTGAAAGACTCAAATGAATTTGATAAAACTAAGTTATATTTTAGCAATATCAAAAAAGTAAAAAAGTTTGCGGATAAGTATTATGAACAATTTGATCAAAAAAAATTAACAAATATATTAAAATTAAAACAATGAACCTTTCGAAAATAAAACTGTCTGATTTTGGTTTTAAAGAATTGCAGATTGAGACAAAAGCTGCCTGTAACATGGCTTGTGGTTTTTGTCCTTATCCTCTGAAGTCTGATAAAAACTCTATCCTTAACATTGACGAAGTAAAATCTGTCATAGAACAAATAAGCTCAGATGATCAAAATTTTAGGTATGTGACTTTTTCGCAATTTAACGAGCCACTTTTAGATAACAGAATATTTGATATCATAGAGCATGCTCAGAAAAATCATTTAAAGGTGAATTTTGTAACCAATGGCTTGTTGCTTAACAAAGAAAAAAACATTTCTGAATTAATACGCTTAAAACCAGACATCAAAATATCATTACAAATAATTGAAATGGATAAACATTATACTGGAAGAGGTCTGAATATGGATCTAATACGATATTCAAAAACAATCTTTGATTTTTGCGAAAGAATTAAGAATGAAAGTATAAATGTATCAATAGATATTGGCTGTAATTTAAATGATAATAAATTTAAGTTTTTTTTAAAAAAATTGTTAGGCCTACAAACGGGAGATCCATCGATAATAAGTAATAAAAAAAAATTGTTTGAAGTTTTAGAAAAATTCATTAATGAAATGTCTAACGTTAATAAAGATTATTTTTTAAATAAAGAAAATTTTAAATTTAATAATTTTAAAAAGTCTAAAGTTGATTATCTTTCAGATTATTGGAGTCAAGAAGGTTTAAAAATAGATAAAAATATAACAATTAAAATAAAACCCTTTTTTTACGGAAGAAGAATTACAGAATTTCAAGAATTACCTTCTAAGTCATTTGCATGTCACTCAGAAATACTTGGTATATTAGCAGACGGTAGTATAGTGCCATGTTGTTTAGCTTATGATGATAAAATTTCGCTAGGAAATGTTAAAAGCTTAAAATTAAAAGATGTACTGAATAAAAATCAATTTCTTAAAAATTTAAGAAGCTATGATGGAAAAAAACACGAGGTTTGCAAAAAATGTTTTGGCGAACCTACTAAAAGAGGAGTTATATTTAGATCTATTTATAATCAATTTAAAAAATTAATTAATGATAAAGTTTAAATTAAATAACAATGTTTTGGATTCTTTCAAGAATTTTTTAAAATTAAAAGAATTTAACGAATATAATCCAGATTCAAAATCTGTTTATTGGCAACATCATTCAAAATTAGTTAAATTTTTTATTAAAAATGATTATATCTATATACAAGGCGACTCAGGATTTTATCTACCTGACAAAAAATTTTCTTTAAAGACTTTTTGGCGATTTATAAAATATACTATTAGTAGTGTTATTAATTTTTCAAATCCTTATTTTCCTAGTTGGTTTATAAATAAAAAAATTAAAAAAGCTTTTGAATATAGCGTCAACGGCGATACGTCTTCTAAGATAAAATTTAATAAAGAAAAGATTTTTACTAATAATATTTCCTATCTAAAAAAAATTTTCCCTTGGAAAGAATATTTAATTAATTTTCATATCGTAAAAACGTATTATTGGTTGAACATATTAGCTTCATATTCTGATATTAAAAAAAAGGAGTTTATTGTTGAAATAGGAGGAGGAAACGGTAATTTTATTTCGTTGCTAAAGCACCATTGTAAAAATAAGTGTATTATTGATATAGATTTACCTGAGACTTTAGTTCATTGTATAGCATATATACAGTCAGTATTTCCAACTGCTAAAATATTGTTTCCACATGAAGTTAGTAAAAAAATAACTAAACAAGTCTTAGATAAATACGACTTTATATTTTTAACTACATCTCAAATTGAGCATTTAGATGACAATACCATCGATGTTTTTATTAACACTGGATCTTTTTGCGAAATGAATAAAAAACAAATTAAAGATTATTTTGAATTAGTTCAAAGAGCTTCTAAAAAAGATAGTTTGTTCTTGAATGTAAATAGAGCGGAAAAAGTACCTGTAGCAGGAAGAGACAATGAAATTTCTAAATTACCACCCATAAATAAATTTGTTGAATATCCTTTTTTTAAAGATAATGAAGTCCTTATTTTTGAAATTTGTCAATTTTTTGAAAAATTGGTGAAAGACAAAGTATACGTTAGATTAGAAAAGATAAAAAAATAATTTTAACAAAATTTCGTAACATCAATTAATCGATGGATTACAAAGTAATAAAATACTCAGAGATATCTCGTAGTCAGTGGAACGCAAATATAGAAAGCTTATGCGGACACTTACATTTAGTAAGTTGGGAAAATTTAAATTATTATTCTGCGTTTAATAAAATTGCAAATAAATCTTTTTTAATTCAAATTGATAAACAGATTTATTCTGCAGTTCCAGTGGCAATAAATAAAAATTTTAAAAAGCATTTTTTTGGATTTAATTATGGTTATTGTCCATCGCCAATATTTAAAAAAGATATTAAACCGTCTTTAAGAAGAAAATTATATAATGTAATAATAGAAGAGTTAAAAAAAATTGGAAGAAAGACAATAACTAAACTTAACCTTTTTACTCACCCAGCCATAGTATCTAGAAGATCTGAAATTAATTCAAAAAATCAGTTTGAGTTATTGTCGTTCAATCCAGAGATAAATATTGTTAATACATTAATAATGGAACTCAATAAATCTGAAGATATTATATTAAGTAATTTGAGCAAGTATCACAAAAAAAATATACAAAAAGGTATCAAAAATAATTTAAGATTTAATGTGTATGATTCTAATACTGATCGAATCTTATTAAAAAAAATTTTCCTAGAATTTAAAAATTTACATTTTAAATCCGCCGGTAGACTAACAAGACCAAAGTTAACATGGGATGTAATGTACAATTTAATCTTGGACAATCACGCAGATTTATTTTCAATTTCACTTTTAAACAAAAATATTTCATTTTTATACTGCGGAAAATATCAAGATTATTCATGGGGGTGGTCTCAAGTAAATCATGATAAGTATGAAAAAAAATATATGCCTAGACACTTATTAGAATGGCAAACTATATTACATTATAAAAATAAATTATTTAAATTCTATGAAATAGGTGAAAGATTATACTTTAAAAAAGGAAAAAAAATTACCAGAAAAGAGACTTCAATCTCAGAATTTAAAGAAAAATATGGTAGTGAAAATTATCCTAAAGCATACTTCAAAATTAAAATTTAATGAACCAAATAAAATTTATCTCATCTGGCAAACAAGGGCTTAGTTTAATAATTAATTATTTAAAAGAAAAACATTTTATAAAAAATAAACATGACGAGATATTTGTTCCAAAATTTATGGGTACATGGGTTTATTCAAGTTTAAATAACCATATTCTCACTTCACCTTATTTTTCTGATAAAACAAAAATAATTCATATGTATCATCAATTTGGTATTCCACAAGAAATTGATGTAATTCTTAATTTTGCTAAAGAAAAAAACCTTAGGGTAATTGAAGATTGTGCTCACGTCCTTAATTGTGATCTAAATAATGAAAACATTATAGGCAATAATGGAGATTTTACTATTTACAGTTTTTCTAAATTTATTGATTGTTTTTTACTAGGCGGCATTCGAAGTAATTCAGACGATTTTAATAGATATCTCACAAATAAAATTCAAAATTCCTCAAAATATTTAACAATTATTAATCTTTTTTTAATTTTATTTTCTAAATTTTTTTCATCAAAAAAAGCAATGGATATAAATTACTCTTTATATCATTATCCCTCTAAACCATTAAATTTTATAATAAAAAAATATAAAAAAGAAATCATTAGTGAAAAAGAAAGTATTTTAAAAAGATACTTAAACTTTAAGAGAAATTTGAGAGAGTTTATTCCCTATGATTATTTAAAATTTGATAAATTAGTTTGTAATTATCTCCCAATCGATGATGATGAGAAAAAAGTTAAAATTTTGATTGAAAAATTTCAAAGTTACAAAATGCCATTTAAAAAAGTGTTTTTTGACATAAACAGAAATATGCTTAATCCCAATTACAAACTTACAATTGGTCTGGAAACGGGTTCTAAGAATAAATTTTTTAATGAACAAGTGGATATTGTGTTTGATGCCTACAAAAAATAAAAAATTACTAGATTATCAATGGCCATCTGCTTTTATAGTTAAAAAAAATTTTGTACATTCAAGAATTAAACAAAATAATAGAAAAGAATTAAAAAAAATTGAATTTTTTTTTTCAAGTAAATTAGGTTGCCAAGCTAAATTATTTCCTTCAGCAAGATCTGCTATCTCAATAATATTAAGATTTTTAAAAATTGATAGATCTAAAGAAGTTTTTACTGATAGATGGTCGTCTCACTGTTTATTTAATACTGTAGGTGCATTGACAAATGTTAGTACATCATTTTCAAAACCAGATTTGGTAATTTGTATTCATAAATGGGGGGTAATTAAAAAAATAAATTTTAAAAAAAATTTTCACATTATAGAAGACTCAGTTGATAGTATTATCTTAAACAAAAAAAATTTATTTCCGAATAAAGGAGAATTTGAAATTATATCTCTTCCCAAAATCATAGGAAGCATGACGGGGGGTTTAGTATTGTCTAGAAACAAAAAATTCTTAAAGTTTTGTGAAAAAGAACAAACAAAGAATATTGCCTTAGGAGTATATCAAGCTAAAGCAAAATTTGAGTCCTATAAAAAAAACAAAAACTTTAATACATGGCTATACCACGAAAGTTGGAATACATATGTTGATGGGAATTGTTTGTATGACATCAAAAGCAATCTTAAGAATTTTGATACTAATAAACGTATAATTTTTGATCGATTAAAAAAAGTAAAAAAAGATTTAGATATTAAACATTACTTTAATGGAAGAATAGGGCCTGTTCTACCTATAGACATAACTAAAGTAAAAAACCCTGAAAAATTTTTTAAAAATTTTTTAATTAGGCATAATTCAAAAAATATCTCAAAAAAAATAAAATTTAAAAAATTTATTTTATTGCCACTTCATCAAGGAATTAGTGACAAAAAGTTCAATATATATCTTAATTTTTTAAAAAAAAATTTAAAAAGCTAATGGAAAAAAATATTATTTTTACTGGTATTGGAGACAATTTACTAAATGTAATAAATTATTTTATCAAAGATAAAAATGTAAAGGTATGCGCGGTTATTCCTTTACGGAATGCAAAAGGGACAAAAAAATTTGTTCAAAATATTAAAAAAATAAGTTTATCTAATCAGTCTATATTAAATCTCGAAAATATTAATTCTTCAAAAAGTATAAATAAAATAAAAAAATTATCTCCTGACTTAATATGCAACTGGGGACATAATCAATTATTCGGTAAAGAATTATTAAATATACCTAAAATTGGATGTTTAAATATACACCCCGGACTTTTACCAAACGGCAGAGGATCGGGAGCGGTACAAGGAGAAGTTATAAATAAAAAACAGGTTGGATGGTCATGTCATCTAATGGACAATAAATTTGACAAAGGTTTTTTAATTTCTCAAAAAAAGTTAATATTTAAGAAAGACAAAATACCGTATTTAAATGAAATAATTAAAAAACTATTATATAACGCAGATAAGTTTTACGTAACGTCAATAAAAAAAGTTTTAATGAATAAAAATTTAAAAAAGAAAAAATTAACATCCTTTGGCAGATATTACCCTAAATTTTCTCCTGGTGATGAATTCATTGACTGGAATGACAAAAGTGATCATATTCTTAGAAAAATAAGGTCGAGATCTCCGCAAATTTTGTCTATTACATACATAGACAAATTAAAAAAAAAGTATTTCGTAAAAAAAGCTACAAAATCAAAAGTTAAAACTTATAAATTTGTAAATGGACAAATAATTGACAAGGATAAGAGAAAGGGTGTATTGGTGAAAACCGGTGATACTGCATTATGGTTATCACTAGGGTCGTTTGATAAAAAAAAGTTCAAAATACCGAATTTTAAAATTGGAACTTGTTTTTATACTAATTCAATTGGTAATACTTTTAAGCTTTTAGAGAAGATAAATAATTTAGAAAAAAAGTTAAAGAGATCAAAATTAACGTAAGATAATTTAAAGTATGATAAATAAAAAATTTTTAATTTCAATTATATCGATCCTTACAATTTTTTTTATACTAGGAAATTTAACTGTAGAAAAAAATAACGATAAATTTACCCAAACATTGAAATCTTTTCTACCTGATGGAGTCAAAAAAACACTTAAAAAAACAGTATTTGCTATTCCAGTTTTATTTAAAAAAAATACCGACCAAGATATAAGACTTAAAAAATTGGAAAAAGATATAGGTTTTTTAAAATCTGAACTTATTAAATTAACAAGCGTAATGCAAAAATCTCAGACAAAAAAAATAAACTCTAAAAATAACAGAGAGTATCAATTAACTTACTACAAATTAAATTTACCTTCCCATTATGATTGGGGATTAAAACCTGTTGCTTATATAGAACAAAATGATGGTTTCATTTTCTTAACTTCAGGAAATGGAAATTTTATTAAAATTGATAAAGATCAATTAAATTCTGAAAAGTTTAATTATCAAATAATTCCAACAAATATTAAAAATTTAATTTTTGATGAGCAATTTTACGAATCTTATATTCTTTCAATAAAAGACTTATTGATAAAAGATAACAAAATTTATTTCTCTTTTGGCAACGTTAAAGATGAATGTTTATACATCAATGTATTTAGAGCTGATATAAATAATAATGAGTTAAAATTCTCAAAATTTTTTGAAAAAAGAGAGTGTAAACCAGGTAGAGATAGCATGAATTACCAACACATTGGAGGACGTATTGTTGCATTTGATGAAAATAAAATTCTCTTGAGCGTTGGAGACTTTGGTGACGAAGACACACCACAAAACAAAGACTCTATTTTCGGAAAAATTATATCTATAAATGTTGAAACTAAGGAATATGAGATTTTATCATCTGGATCACGAAATGCACAAGGACTTTATTATGATAACGAAAAAAATATTATAATTAACACTGAGCATGGCCCAACAGGGGGTGATGAAGTTAACGTTAATAAAAATCCTGATAAAGGAAATATAGAAAACTTTGGATGGCCAATTGTTTCTTACGGCACAGATGGCGATAGAATTTTTCCAACTTCTCACAAAAATCTTGGATTTATAGAACCTATTAAATATTTTACTCCTTCGATCGGTATAAGTGAGGTTATAAAAGTAAGAAAAAATTTTGACTCAGAAGCCATTAATGATTATTTTGTGAGTGCCCTAGGCTGGAAAGAACAGATGAACGAAGGCGATCAAAGCATACATCAACTCAGATTTAGTAATGATTTTTTAAAAATTGAATACGAGGATATTATACCAATAGGTGAAAGAATTAGAGATATAATTTATATCCCAAATAATAATTCTTACTTATTAGTCCTTGAAACTGTTCCTGCATTAGGAATTTTGAAGATTAAAAATTAATATAAGCAATTAAATGTCAGACGTAAAATTTATAAAAGATTATTACAATCGTTTAAAGTCTCTTTTAGATGAAAGTGAACATTTAAATAATTTGTTAAAAGTTAAAAAAATACTAAAACAAGTAAAAAAAAATCGAAAAAAAATCCTTATTTTTGGTAATGGCGGAAGCGCTGCTATTGCTAGTCATTTCAGCGTTGATTTAACAAAAAATGCGCAAATCAGATGTACAAATTATAACGAATCCGATTTGATTACCTGTTTTTCTAATGACTATGGATATGAAAAATGGGTGCAAAAATCTATTGAATTTTATTCGAACCCAGGAGATGTAGTGATTTTAATTTCATCAAGTGGAAAATCGTTAAACATGATTAATGCCGTAAAAGAAGCGAAAAAAAAGAAAATAAGAAAAATTATTACTTTCACAGGGCATAAAAAAAATAATTCTCTATCAAAATTAGGAGATATAAATTTTTGGATTAATAGCAAATCATATAACCACATTGAAAATATGCACCAAATTATTTTACTGTCAATTGTGGATCTTATAATTGGTAAAAGCGAGTATAAAGTTTAATTTTTTGTATTGGTTTGATATCTATGAAAAATAATTTAAAAAAAGTTATTTGTTTTGATATTGACAATACCATTTGTTCTACAAAAAATAGTAATTATAAAAAGTCTAAACCTAACATTAAAGCTATAAAAAAAATAAACTCTTTGTTTTTAAAAGGTTATTATATAAAATTATTTACATCCAGGTTCATGGGGCGCAATAAAGATAATAGAACAAAAGCTAAAAAAGAAGGATATAACTTTACAAGAAAACAATTAAAAAACTGGAATGTAAATTACAATGAACTTATAATGGGAAAACCGTCTTTTGATTTACTAATAGATGATAAATGTATTTTTTTTAAAAAAGATTGGTATAATCACATAGAAAAAAAATTATAGTGAAATTCTATAAAGAATACAAAAATTTAAAGGTTTTAATAACTGGAACTTCAGGTTTTAAAGGAGCGTGGTTAAGTTTTTGGCTAAAAAAACTTGGAGCAAAAGTTACTGGATTAAGTCTTAAGCCTAAAAATGATGAAAGATTGTTTAAATTATTAAATTTAGACAAACTCATTAACCAAAAATATTTAAATATTAAAGATTATAAAAGAACAGAACATGTTATTAGAAACTCTAAACCAGATATCATATTTCACTTAGCAGCCCAGTCGTTGGTTTCTGAAGGTTATAAAAATCCAATTGATACTATTGAAACCAATATTATTGGAAGTGCGAATATATTAGAATTAACGAAAAAATATAATATTCCAGCTTTAGTATATGTTACCTCTGACAAGTGTTATTTTAATGAAAATAAAAACAAAGTTTTTAAAGAAACCGACAGACTAGGCGGGTTTGATAATTACTCAGCTTCAAAAGCAAGCGCAGAATTAATTTTTCATTCATATTTTAATAGTTATTTTCAAAACTCAAAAATAAATATTGCATCTGCTAGATCAGGAAACGTTATTGGTGGAGGAGATTTTAAAAAAAATAGAATTATTCCTGATCTTGTTTTATCAATAAAAAATAATAAGAAGATAAATCTCAGAAATCCTAAAGCTACAAGACCTTGGCAACATGTAATGGATCCTTTATCAGGATATTTAAATTTAGGACTAAAGCTCTTAAATAAAAAGATCCCTCAAGGTACTTATCCTAGTTGGAACTTTGGTCCCAAGTTAAACAACACAAAAAATGTGATGAATCTGACCAAAGAATTTCTTAAAATTTGGGGCATAAAAAGAAATATTCAAATTATGAAGAAAGGCTTATTTCACGAAGCAAAATATCTAAAAATAAATATTTCTAAGGCCAGAAAACAATTGAATTGGAAACCTAAATTAAATTTTCGTAAAACTTTAGAATTAACAGTTGACTGGTATAAAAATTCTACCAATTCTAAAATTGCAAATAAGATTATTCAAGAACAGTTAGAGGAGTTTTATTAAATAATTTATGAAAGTTGTAATTCTAGCCGGTGGTTTCGGCACACGTTTGTCAGAGTATACAGACTCTATTCCAAAGCCTATGGTTCCTATTGGAAACAAACCTATTATTGAACATATAATGAATATTTATGCAGGGTATGGGTTCAATGACTTCTATATAGCTTTGGGATACAAAGGGGATATCATAAGAGATTATTTTAAAAATCACAAAAATAATTGGAAAGTAAATTTAATTGATACTGGTATAGGAACTTTTACAGGCGGAAGACTTAAAAGGTTAGAAACAATTCTTTCTAAAGAAACTTTTTTACTTACATACGGGGATGGCTTGGCGGATATTAATATTAAAAGTTTAGTGGAATTTCATAAAAGTCATAAAAAAATGGTAACGATCACAGCTGTTCATCCCCCAGCTCGTTTTGGATCATTAACTCTAAAAAATTCGGAAGTAATTAACTTTAAGGAGAAAATACAATTAGGAGATAGTTGGATAAATGGAGGTTTTTTTGTAATAAATCCTGAATTTTTTCAATTTCTTAAGGACGATAAGACTGTATTAGAGTCTGAACCCTTAGAGCAGGTAACGAAACTAAAAGAAATGCGAGCTTTTAAACATGAAGGGTTTTGGCAGTGTATGGACCATAAAATTGATAAAGACAATTTAGACAAGTTGTGCGAAGACAAAAAAGCTCCTTGGATTAAATGAAAAAAATTTTAGTTATCGGTGGTACAGGATTTTTGGGATTTCATATTATTAAAGAGGCAAAAAAAAGAAATTGGAATATAACCAGTATATCAAAGAAAAAACCAAAAAAAAAAAGATTTCATAATAAAGTGAATTATAAGTTCGCAAATATTGAAAATTATTACTCTCTTAAAAAAATTATTACCAAAAATTTCGATTATGTTGTAAACGCAGGTGGGTACGGCAATCATCCTGATTTTAATGAGCAGGGTGAAAAACTATTTAAATCTCATTTTTTTGGATTAGTTAATCTAGTGGATCTTTTATCAAAAAAAAAAATTAAAAAATTTGTGCAAATTGGTAGTTCAATGGAATATGGTAACATAAAATCACCCTTTAAAGAGATTGACAAGTGTTATCCAAAAACTCCGTATGCAGTAGCAAAATTTGCTTGTACTAAATTTTTACAAAATATAAATGAAATAAATGGTTTTCCTGGAACAATATTAAGATTATTTCTCGTTTACGGTCCTTGCCAAGATACAAACAGACTAATTCCTCAAGTAATTATAAATAGCTTAAAGAACAAAAAATTTCCTACTACTGCAGGTAATCAATATTGTGATTTTAGCTATGTAGATGATGTTGTTAAAGCAATTTTTATAACTTTAACCTCAAAAAACACAAATGGTAAAATTTTCAATATAGGTTCAGGGCAGCCTGTCAAAATTAAACATATAATAAAAAAATTATGCAACTTAATTGGCAAAGGAAAACCAATGATAGGCAAACTAAAATACCGGAAATTAGTAAATAAAAAACTTATACCAGCTGTTTATTTAGCTAAAAAACAACTTAAATGGGTTCCAAAGATCCCATTATCTAAAGGACTTAAATTAACAATTAACAGTTACAAATGAAAAAGAGTCCATTAGTAAGTATAATTATGAATTGTTACAACGGAGAAAAATTTCTTAAAGAATCTATTCAAAGTGTAATTAGTCAAAAGTACACAAATTGGGAATTAATTTTTTGGGATAATAACTCTAATGATAAAAGCGCTAAAATTTTTAACTCATTTAAAGATAAAAGGCTAAAGTATTTTTGCTCGAAAAAAACAACAACTCTCTACGAGGCGAGAAACTTAGCAATTAAAAAGTCTAAAGGAGAATTAATTAGTTTTTTAGACGTAGACGATGTATGGCTTCAAGATAAGTTGATTAAACAAGTACCTTTATTTAAAAATAAAAAAATTGGGTTAGTTTATAGTAATTTTTTTAAATATTTTGAAAGAAATAAGAAAAAGGTTTTAGCTCATAAAATTGATTTACCAGAAGGAAAAATAACATCTGAAATTTTAAAAAATTACAGAGTAGGAATATTAACTGTTGTTATAAGGAAAAGTTTTTTACCTAAAGAAAAAAAAAGTCTATTCGATATTAAATATGATTTATTAGCAGATTTTGATTTTATACTTTATTTCTCAAAGAAAAATAATTTTTTATGTATAAATGAACCTTTAGCGTGTTACAGAATTCATGAATATCAATTACAAAAGATTAAAATGATAGATCAAGCTGATCAATTTTGTAAATGGTTTGAAAATAAGAAAATATCAAAAGTATTTAGTAATTATGATTTAAGCTCAATTTATAAAAAATATCATTATTTTCTTATTCTAAGAGAAATTAATAAAAGTAAGCTAAGGTTATTAATTAAGATTATAAAATATTTCAGTATAAAAAATTTTTTAAAAATTTGTGCAATTCTTTTTTTTCCAAAAAAAGTAATTTTTAATTATATTGAAAATGTGTGATTAAATAAAAATGTCCACTGTAGATATTATAATACCCAATTACAATAAAGAGAAATTTTTAAATTCTGCGATTAAATCTGTATTAAATCAAAGTTTTAAAGATTGGAAATTAATAATTGTTGATGACAATTCATCGGATAAGTCAAAAATAATTCTTGCAAAATACAAAAGAAATAAAAAAATTAAAATTTTGTATTTAAAAAAGAATAAAGGTCCAGGCTATTGCAGGAATCTGGCAATTAAAAGTTCAAATTCTAAGTTTATTGCTTTTTTAGACTCCGACGATTATTGGAATAAAAAAAAACTTTCCGAGCAAATTGAATTTATGAAAAAAAATGATTTTTCTTTTACATATTCCGATTATATATCTTTTTATCAACTTCAAAATAAGAAAAAAATTATTGGTAAAACTAAGATTACTAAGAGCTTAGATTTTAAAGAATTTACAAAAAATTCATCTATAAATACATCAACAATGGTTGTATCAAGAAAATTAATAAATAAAATTAAATTTAAAGACTTAGAAAAAATGGAAGATTATATTTTTAAGTGTGAGATATTAAAAAAAAAGAAGGTTAAAGCTTATAAGTTTAATAGACCTTACGCATTTTATAGAATTTACAAAGAAAACAGGTCAGCAAGCACACTTAAAAATATTTATTATTTGTGGAAATATAATAAGATTTTTAATAAGTTAAATTTCTTTGATAATTTTATTTCAATATTAATGATTGCTTACAACTCTATTAAAAAGTACGGTTTAAAAACGGGCGTGTAGTTCAGTGGTAGAACGCTACGTTGACATCGTAGAGGTCATAAGTTCAATTCTTATCACGCCCACCAAATAGATATAATTTAGGGGTAAATCTAAACTGTTTACAACCTAATATAAAACGATTATAAGGATTTGCCTGGTGATTATTGCGAAGGGGTTACACCCGATCCCATTCCGAACTCGGAAGTTAAGTCCTTCAGCGCCGATGGTACTTTGTCTTAAGATATGGGAGAGTAGG